>ENA-ORXT01001909-ORXT01001909.1-marine-metagenome-genome-assembly--contig:-NODE-1909-length-26478-cov-3.765198_pt1 | contig 26478 bp, 20 predicted proteins | sample MGYA00237868_ERZ511482 | MGnify/ENA metagenome assembly ERZ511482
TCAAGAATTTATAGATTTACTATGCCGATAGCTATCGGCATGAAGTTTTAGCAAATCATGACTTTTCACACACATCCCCACTACCGCAATAACACATGACTGAATACGGCGCTCTTTCCCTACTTCCTCCTGTCCTAGCAATTATTCTAGCGATTAGAACCAAACAAGTTTTTGTCTCTTTACTTTTTGGTATCTGGTTAGGTTGGCTAATTATCAATGATTTTAATTTATTGACAGGTTCTTTTGATACGATTCAGGCACTGGTAGATGTATTTAAAGATGATGGAAACACGAGAACGATTATGTTCTCTGCCTTAGTCGGAGCGCTGATTATCTTCATTCAAAAATTAATTTAATTAAGGATACTGCAGAAGCACGTTTGGTTTCGGCATAGTAAGTTCAGACAACGTTAGATCTACGCCAAGCCCTATAGCTCCAGCTGATGAGCCAAACTAACTGTCTAAGCTTTGCTGCCTGCATTTGCAACAGTTCGTAGCGTTGGCGAGCTTGATGAATGTTATTTTGTCCCTGGTAGAGAATAATTGGGGCAGATTGCAATACAAGATTAAAATAGCTTTCATAGTTACCGATGATGGTAGATATTCTGGCTACCAGCAAACCCAACTGCCAAATTCTAATAGCGATATAAATATTGAGCAGAGCAAGGGATAAATTAATGGCAACGATTAGATAGATCATTAAAATGCTTAAAATAGAGCTTGATTAATTTAATCCAGTTGAAATGATAACGAAACTGCTAGTTCTTAGTAATGGTCATGGTGAAGATCAAATCGCTGTTCGTATTATAAAACAGTTACAAATCGTTACCAACATAGAATTAGTTGCTTTGCCTATAGTTGGACAAGGCTATGCCTATGAGAATAACCATATTGCGATCGCGGGAAGAGTACAGCAGATGCCTTCTGGCGGATTTATTTATATGGGGGGTAATCCACTATGGCAAGATGTGCGTGGTGGCTTGATTCAGTTAACCATAGAACAAATCAAACTTGTACGTCAATGGGGTAAAGGTGGCGGTGCAGTTTTAGCAGTGGGAGATATTGTCCCCCTACTCTATGCTTGGTTGAGCAAAACTAACTATGCTTTTGTGGGTACGGCAAGATCGGAATACTATCTGCGGGATGATGCTGGCTGGCTGGCGCAAACTTCTAAAATAGAAAGACAAATCGGCTCGGTATATATGCCTTGGGAACGATGGTTGATGAGCCGCAATACCTGCAAAAGCGTGTTTCCCAGGGATAGTTTAACTACAGAGATTTTACAACAGCGATCGATTCTGGCATATGATTTGGGAAATCCAATGATGGATGAAATTACATCTGACGCTGAATTTAATAAAGAATCGGCAGATCTAGAAAACCTCAATATACTGCTTTTAGCTGGTTCTAGAATGCCTGAAGCACTACGAAACTGGCAACAGATATTAGTTTCCATATCAGGAACTATTGAAAAGATAGAGCAAAAACAATTAAAATTCCTCGGCGCGATCGCTCCTGCATTAGATCTTAAGCCATTTATGGCAGCAGCAGTTACAAAGGGATGGCGTGTAGCTACAGAAGAATCCAATAGCTGCACCTTAACTCAAGAGAACGCAACATTAATTTTGAGCCAGTCAAGCTACGCTCAGTTTCTTCAGCAGGCAGATATAGCGATCGCGATGGCAGGTACAGCTACAGAAGAGTTTGTGGGGTTAGGCAAGCCTGCAATCATTATGCCAGGAGAAGGGCCTCAATTTACCTATGCTTTTGCTGAGGCTCAATCTCGTTTGCTTGGTTGTTCGATTGTCATGGTAGAAAATTGCGATCGAGTCAGTCAGGCAATCATAGAAGTGATGAACAACCCGCAACAGATACAACAAATTGCCCTCAATGGAAAGCGGCGCATGGGAAAAACTGGTGCAGCCAAAAGAATTGCCAACTGTTTGGTAGAAACTTTGTTAAAGGAATAAAAGATAAATTACTGAAGAATTAGATAATCAAATAGATCTATGAAATATATCATCAGAAAAAATGAAATTGAGGAAATGGAAGGTTTAGGTAAAACTCACTTCCTCAATCAGAATGCGAAAAGGATCAATAAGTCACTCGGAGATCTCACTGGCTTGAGCAATATAGGTTTCCACATCATTGAAGTTCTCCCAGGGTACGAATCAACAGAGTATCATGTACATCATTTTGAAGATGAATGTGTTTATATTCTTTCAGGTAAGGCTACTGTAACAATTGATGAAAACGACTACGAAGTAGGTGCAGGAGATTTTATTGGCTATCAGGCTGGCGGTCTTCCTCATACAATGAAAAATACAGGATCTGAAATTTTGCGTTGTATTGTTGTTGGTCAAAGACTAACTCATGATGTTGGTGATTATCCAAGGTTAGGCAAAAGGCTATATCGCAATGGTAAGTCAAATGAGCTAGTCGATATCAGCAATATATCGAATCCGAGGGTTGGTAAGAAAATTTAACTGAATGTTACTCGATCGCAGCTAGATTATTAGGACTAGAATCTGTCATCCAGAACCATCTGCTCGACTAATTAACTAGATTAATTAACTAGATTTTTCTTAATTTCCTGGTGACAAATCCACCAAAAGTAAATGGTGAGATTAATTAAACCAATTAATTTTGTACCATCTTCTAGCATGGCATGGACACCACGACTGCTAATTGGAGTAATGTCGATCGCACTAGAGAACCCAAACAGACAGAAGGATACCAAAAGAGGAATATAGGGAGTCTTGCGGATTGTATGGCGGAAAAACCAAGCGTAGAAAATGATTACCGAACCATAAAGAGCATAGACGCTCAATTTGACAATTTTGCAAGCACCAAAAAAAGCGCACAAAATTAGAGTAGAACGAAAACGATCGTCAAAAAAGAGTAGCAGCATTACTAAACTGCTACCAAATAGAAATATTTTGAACTGACGGTTAGAGGGAGGAAGTAAGATGGCGGAAAAAATACAAATAGCGATGGAAGAACACCACATGATTTCTGAGATACTGGTAAACCATCCCAAATAAAAAATTCCAATATAAAAAGGATCGCTAAAAAGACTTTCAATACCTGCGCCTTTACTTCTGATGCGAGCATAAAGACTCAAAATACTCAGAACTATCACAGTAATAATATTCAACCAAATCAAATTCGGAATACTGTAAAAATGCTGCTTTACCTTATCGAGCCAAGATTTAACCATAGAAATAGATGTAGATTTTTCGTTCATTGGTAGCCATCTGTAATTTTGAAAATTTCAATAGGTAAACTAATATCATTCTCCATACTACCTAAAACTCAAAAGTGACATTCTACTCTCATTGATCGCATCCTATGAACTTAAAAAGGTTTATTTCTATCGTAATCAGCATTGTAATCTTGTTTTTTATCTATGCAAAGATTGATGTGATTAACTTGATTGCAGTATTGGAAAATAGCGATCGCATTATGTTAGCTGTCAGTATAGCGATGGTGATTCCCATTACCTTAATTACCGCTTGGCGACTTCAGCAGTTAGTACCTAAACGTAGTTTGGGGTTATTAGAAGCAAATCGTCTGATTTTGGGTGCCAGCGTCTTGAACATGATCTTGCCGTCTAAGATGGGAGATATTGCCAAGGCTTATTTTATGTCAGAGCGTTCTCATCTTAGTCTTAGTTTGGCGATCGCAATTTCTATCTTTGAAAAGGCTTGTGATCTGCTGTCGCTTTTATTGTGGTGTGTCTTTGGTTTAATTTTATATCCAGCTAAAGATGGTCTATTCTGGACAATGACGGCAGGTGTAGCGACAGGGTTGATTTTAGGCATACTGCTGTTAAGTTCAAAAAGATTTGCCGATTTGTTTTTCCATTCTGCTACTAGCTTTGCACCCAAGCCACTAAAAACTAAGCTACAAAAAATGCAGTCTTCCTGGGGAGAAATGCACGATTACTTTTGGAACGACAAGGGACAGCTATTATTAATCACCAGCACTTCAATTTTTATTTGGTTTCTTCATCTATTGCAAATTTGGCTGTTTATTTTGGCTTTAAAAGCTGCCGTACCATTTATTGTTAGCTTGGCTCTTTCTCCTCTTTCAATTTTGGCAGGATTATTACCCCTAACTTTTGCAGGAATTGGTACTCGCGATGCAGCTATTATTTATTTCTATCAGGACTACTTTGAGAGTGCGACTGGTGCAGCTTTGGGTTTGCTCTGTACTTCTCGTTATTTTATTCCTGCTGTAGTTGGCTTGCCGTTTCTGGGACAAATGATGGCGGCTAGTAAAAGGATAAAGGATAAAAAGATTTGCTAAATTTGGCAGATTCTACTGGAGTTTCATTCGACAATGAAGTTAGATAACTTATGCCAACGAACTAAAAGATGATTAGTTTACGTAAATTCTTAGCAGCATTTTTTCTAACAGGTTGTTTGTTGTTAACCTCCTGCGCTTCACAACAAGTTGATACTCGTTTTGATGGCGCGCAACAAGAAAGCACTAGTAAAGGCGCAACTGCTGTATTAGATACATCTCAATCTGGGGGTGCTTTTAACCGTTATTTTCCTGATAGTGGAAGTGGTTATGAGCGAATCTATTCTCAAGAAAAGCAAGGCTTTGCAGAAGCCAAATTAAAACAAGATGGTAAAGAAATGGCTATCTTGTCTATTTCCGACGTTCTCAATAATTCTGGCACCGTTAACAAATACCAAGATAGTGCTAGCAAAATAGGCGGATATCCTGCGGTTACTCAAGGAAAATCAGCGACGGCTATTTTAGTAAACGATCGCTATCAGGTTAAGATTCGCTCCAAAGATACTGCTGCTTTTACCGAAAGCGATCGCGAAAAATGGTTGGGTAAATTTGACTTAAGAGGACTATCCAAGCTGAAATAATATTCTTCAGTCAACTAGAACATTTTTAAATATTAAGGAGCAAGCAGTGAGCGAATCCATTTTCGAGTTGGTAGATAATTTACCAGAAAAAAATCTCACCACGATGATGTTAAATTCCCTAGATAATATTGTCCCTGGTGAATGGGAGAATACAGTAGGGTTTGTTAATACCATCAAAAAGGTAACGGGAGAAGATGACGAAGATCTGATCCAACAAATAGGCGATCGCGCGGTGTGGTTGTATAACGACAAGTCCCAAGGATACCGTCGTGCTATGTGGCTCTACCAAACCGTTGACCGTAGTGACAAAGCTTTGGGTTCGGCTGCACTAGCCAATAAAGTAGGAAGCAAAATTCCTTTAATTGGTGGCTTACTCAACAAAGTGACACCCAACTCAAATAAAGCTCAAGCTTTAGATTTATCGATTAAATTAGTTGTCGAACTAGTAGCATTTTGCCAAATTAACGGTATTCCTGGAGATAGTATTGGCGACTTTGTCGGTGCATTAAGCGACTATAGTGGAGAATCTCTAATGCGTATGGCTACTCTAGTCTGCGTTGATGGTTTGATTCCCCTCGGTCCAGATTTCCTGCTCAAAGCACAATCTACCCTGACTGGTATTGGTCCAAAAGATTTAGAATCTAACTCTACCTTCAAAGGAGTGGAAGAGTCTATTCCTGGAGGAAACACCAAAGGCAAATTAAATTTTATCGGTGAAAGCTTTGATTCTGTCAAAGGCTGGATGGCAGATTTTGTCGCCAGCAAAAATCTTAATCCCGAAAAAGTCATGCACAATCTACAGGGATTTCTAGAGTTTTCTGACAGTAAACTGGATTATGCGGCAGCTTTTATTGATGTGTCTACCAATTATTACGAACACACGGGTACGCAAACGTTAGCCAGACGATTAATTGAACGGGCATTTGATGAAATCTAATTAGCCAGCCTATTAAAATTTAGCTCTCAGCATACTTTTTACGCATAATCAGGCAGTTGCGACGATTGGGTAAGTTGAGGTATTGCAGTTCGTCAGTTAGCTTTTTGATAAACTGCAACCCTCGACCGCCTTCTTTTTCCATCGATTTGGAAGAATTGGCTTCTCGTTCACCTTTTAGCAGTTTTTCTTCTAGATTGAATGACTCACCCTTGTCCCAAATTCGCATCTCTAAAAAATTGGGGAGTAGTTCTACTTCCAAATCTATAGGCGTACTTTGAGGCAAGCCGCAGTGAGCATGACGTACTGCATTGGTAAATGCTTCTACTAAAGCAACTTCGCATTGCCAACCCATTTTTTGGGAGACAAGAGGAAAAACTAAACCCTCAAACCAATTTAATACTTCCTTGAGAGCTTCTAATTCTGTTTGAACTTGTAAGTGATATTGTTTAGCTTCTAAGTTGGTTTTCATTCAACGCTAATAACTTTAAGACTTATGTGAGATTACCAAGAATTTAGTTCAGTGTATTTCTGAATAATATTTCCAAAATACATCTGGAGGAAGATGGATTAAATTAATCAACTTCGACTCTTTTTATTAAAATTATTGTAGCTCACTTTACATAATTTATTAACCCTAAGAGTGTATAGTTTTACATTTCTCAGCAATGGAAAATGTTATGAAATGGCAACAAGAATTAGTTATTCTAATAAAACTGCTCTAATCAGTAATGAATCAACAATTAAAAAGTGTTTAAATGTTTGGCTTTATAAACTTGAACAAACCCACTGGGTTTACTTCCCACGATTGCATTGCTAAGTTACGCAAACTATTAAATACTAGAAAAATTGGACATGGAGGAACTTTAGACCCCTCCGCCACAGGAGTTTTGCCTATTGCAGTAGGCAAGGCAACTCGACTATTACAGTTTTTGCCCGAAAAAAAGGCTTATTGCGCGCGTATTCGGCTAGGTGTTGTGACTACTACCGACGATCTAGAAGGAGATATTATTCAAAGTGTAAAAGATATCGATTTGAAACCAGCTCAAATAATCGATAGTTTAAATACATTTGTAGGCACAATAGAACAAGTTCCTCCCATTTATAGTGCCATTAAAAAAGGTGGTAAAAAACTATATGAATTGGCGAGGAAAGGCGAAGAAGTTGTTGCCCAACCTAGAACAATAGCTATTTATAAAATTGAATTAATTAGCATCAGCCAAGGGGAATTTTATGAACTAGAAATAAATGTAGAATGTGGTTCTGGTACATATATTAGAGCGATCGCTCGTGATTTGGGCGAAAAGCTAGGGGTTGGTGGCACACTAGCAGGTTTAGTTCGTACCCAAAGCTGTAGCATGCACCTAAACAATAGCTTCACCTTTGAGCAAATTGCTAGCCAACTAGCACAGGGAACTCTAAATTTAATCGAACCCAATCATATCCTCAGCCACATGGGTAATGTAACCCTAGCAGAAGAGTCAGTTAAACCTTGGTGTCAGGGCCAATTGGTAGATTTATCTGAAGCTATGGCTACAAACCAAATATCTGCATTAGATGAAGGTGATTATATAGTTGTCTACGACAAAGATAAAACTTTTTTAGGTATTAGTGTTTTATTTCAGCTCGACAATATTATGAAGATAAAGCCAAAAATTGTCTGTGCTATTTAACAATTAATCTCCCTTATCTTTTATTTCTGATTAAAACTCCTGGCTCTTTTTGAATTGGCAATACGTTTAAAATATCAGTTTGAGCGCAATACTTTAAGTCGGCATCTCCTTTTAATTTCAAGAGACGCTGTCCGTGGCTACACTGACGGAAGACATTTAACAGATTGTCTTTCCACTGTTCATAAAGAGCGATCGCGCCAATAACCTCATCGTTGCCAAATAAGTCTACAGGAGAATTATCAGTTTGCTGGAAAATAGACTGAGCGATCGCACCAGCACAAGCTGTATCCTCTACAGAATAGTCTCCTTGCCAACCCGAACCTACCATCCAGACAGTTTTTGGATTAGTTTCTAGGAGATAATTAACTGCTGCCTGGCGATTTATTTGAGCAGCGGTGATTACGCAAGGAGATTTTTCTACTCTTTGTAAGGCACGAGTACCATTGGTGGTAGTGAGAAACAACCGTTTATCTTTAACTATTTCTGGGGTACAGGCAAGAGGAGAATTGCCTAAGTCAAAGCCTTCTACCTTTTCTCCGCCTCGTTCTCCTGCTAAAAGACGTTTCTCTGGTTGCCATGAGTCTGATTGACTCATCAGTTTTTCTATGTTACTAAATGCTTGAACTGCTTCTGCTCCTGCATTAAGGGCAGTGGCAATGGTAGTAGTTGCTCGTAAAACATCAATTACTACTGCACAGTCTGGTAAAAGGTCTGTTGGAGTGTCTTCAGGAGTATGGTAAACAAATAGTTTCACGCTGATAAAAAATAGTATGTAAATTTTAGTAAATTAAAGCTTACGCAATTATACGTTATTTACCATCTACTAAAATTGTAGTATGTGATTACCAAGAAAACTTACTAGATCTCTTGCATGAGTCGGAAGTATTAGAACGATACCTGCTTAAATTTAGGGAAATTATTATTTTTAGTGTTGCTGCATGAGTTTTTGGTTTTATTTTTACTTCATAAGCGCAATTGTAGGGGATGAATTATATGAAAGGTAGCGATTATAATACAGATGATATAATTTCAACTGATATGATTAAGCTGATTAGCAAAAATGGTTGTTTTTCTTGGTTGTTAGTAGCATCAACCCTAATTATTCCTGGAAATATAGCACTGAAAACTAAACCTGCTTTAGCTCAAGAAGATATTAATCAACCAGTTTTGCTGGATAAAAATTTTATTTACGTCAATCCTAAATCGGGGGATGATTCTCTATTAGGAAAAAAAACATCTCCTCTAAAAACAATTACCCAAGCTTTAAAGCAAGCTACCCCTGGTACTAAAATTCAGTTGGCGACTGGAACATATAGTGAAGAAAGCGGCGAAACCTTTCCTTTAATTATTAAAAATGAAATTATTCTCCAAGGTAATGCTAAAAACCAGGGGCATAATATTGTTATTAAAGGTGGTGGTTATTTTAGCAGTCCAACTGGCGCGGGACAAAATGTAGCGATCGCAGCCTTAAAAGATGCGGGAGAAATCATTGGTGTTTCTGTAACTAACAATCATTCCCGGGGGCATGGTTTGTGGATTGAGTCATCTAGCCCTAATGTAGTCAGTAACACCTTTACTCGTAATGGTAATACAGGGGTATCGGTTAATGGTAAAAGTTCTCCCTTAATTGAAGATAATTACTTTTACAACAATTCGGGTAATGGTTTATTAGTTTATGGCACTTCTCAACCTAAAGTAGTCAAAAATACCTTTGAACAAACAGGATTTGGGGTTAGTTTAGTACAAAATGCTGCACCTACCTTAACTAGCAACTATTTTGATAGTAACCGTATTGGGATCATTTTAGAAGGAAGTTCTCAGGCAGTTTTACGCGATAATGAAATAGTTAATTCTGGAGAATCTGGTTTAACTGCGATCGCTCAGTCTCGCGTTGATTTGGGTACTAGTGATGAACCAGGAAATAATGTCTTTCGCAGTAATAAGAAGTTAGATATTCAAAATGCTACTAGTAATGAGATAGTTGCAGTGGGGACTCAAACCAGTGGAGACACCGCAGGTGAGATAAACTTCGATCGCGGAGAGTTTGTCGCCGTCGTCAACGGAGGTCAGGATTTACGTCCTTCGCTTGCACCACTAAATTCTAACAGCAAGCCTCCTGCTGAATTAGGCTTGGATGCTACCACCACCGATGAAACTTCTTCCTTACCGCTGCCTCCCCCCGTTACCGAAGAAAAAGCCAGCAATACGGCTAAACCGTACAATGGTAAAGAACTAGTTTTCACCCCATCTTCTTCTACAGTATCCCAAACTCCAGAGCCAGAACCAGTGCCTTCTTTGCCCCAAATCAACAACTCGGCATTAAATTCTAATAGTTCTCAAGTCAGTAGCTTGTCAGATATTTTAGGTTCGGGGGGTGCGACTTCAATTAAATACAAAGTCTTAGTTGAAGCGGCAGACGAATATGCAGCTACAAAAGTGCGATCGCTTTATCCTGAAGCCTTTTCTACCGTTGATCAAGGTAACTCGGTTTTGCAGATAGGTGCGTTTAACAACTGGGATAAAGCCAACCAAGCCAAGCGTTCTTTAGAAGATTTGGGTTTGGATGCTTATATTTTGGAATAAATTAGATTAGTCATAGCTGTTTTTTTCAGGCTATGTAAAACCTTTATTTTTAGAATTAACTGTAAATTTTCTGTGATTTAAAATACAGTTTGATAACGTTAATTGCTGTTAGGTATTTTACAATACATTATTAAGTGCAAAAACAGACAAAAAGCAACTTACTAGGCAATTATACGATGCAGAAAATAATTATTTACGTTCTATTTAAAAGCTGTTAGCCTTAGCCTATATTTAATACAAGATTGATTGTATAGCAACATTGTTAATTCAATTAAATGCTGTTTTCAAATAATGATTTGCGGCTAATTAAAGTCTTATGAAAAAGTCAAATATTCTAATAGTTGAAGATGAACTTATAATTGCCAAAAATACATCAAAAAAGCTACAGAAGCTAGGCTACGATATCTCTAATATAGTTTCTTCGGGTAAAGCAGCATTAAAGCAGATTGAAGATAATAAGCCAGACTTAATTCTAATGGATATTGCCATCAAAGGAGAAATGGATGGGATTGAAACCGCAGAAAAAATCAAATTAATTACAGATATTCCTATTGTTTTTCTGACAGCTTATGCTGGCGATGAAACCTTAGAAAGAGCCTCGAAAACAGGCTGCTATGGTTATTTAATTAAGCCTTTTAGGGAAAAGGAATTGCAGGCTACAGTTAAGATGAGCCTAAGTAAACATCAAGAACAGTCAGCAATTCAAAAATCTCTTCAAGACACTATTGGTGAATATTCAAGCAACTTTGATGATATCTATGTAAATAGCTTAACTAATTTACCTAATAAACTTTTTTTAAGAGATTCATTTGATTACTTAACATCACTACTATCTAACAGCGATTCAGAAAAATATCATTGTGATGATTCATCAAAATCTCAGCTAAACTTAATAGCAATCTTTAATATTAGTCTAGATAGATTTGACAAGATTGCCAGTGCTTTAACCATTGAACAGAAAAAGACTTTTATTCAAGAGATAGCACAGCGGATAACTAGTTATGTTGGCAACCTCGATTTCCAAGGAATTACTATTTATTTGAAAGAAGATAACTTCTTGGTCATGATTCCTCTAGACAAGCAAATAACAGCTAGCAGTTATGGGCAAGAAATTTTAAATATACTCCGACAATCTTTTTATCTTGGCAAGAAAGAAATATTTCTTTCTACTAGTATTGGTATTTCTTTTTATCCCACCGACGGTGAAGACGTAGAAAAATTACTAGATCAAAGTCAAAAAGCTACAAAATATGCCATAGAACAAGGAGGTAATCGTTGTCAGCTATTTACCTTTGCTTTTGACATTCAAAGTTCTAGAGATACAAAAAGCTTTGCTATGGAGACAGAGTTACATCATGCTTTAGATAAAAAAGAGCTAGAGCTATATTATCAACCAAAAGTCGATCTCCAAACAAATTTAGTTGTTGGTGCAGAGGCATTATTACGCTGGAATCATCCAACATTGGGCAGAATTACAGCCGAAAAATTTATTTCTTTGGCGGAGGAAAGTGGTTTAATGAAGCCAATTGGAGAGTGGACTTTAGAGCAAGCCTGTACACAAGCTAAAAATTGGCACGACATGGGATTAGGCTTGCTTAAAATTGGCGTAAATTTATCTGGATTTCAATTTAAACAACTAGATTTGTTTCACAAAGTAACCCAAGTTTTGTTTAGAACATCTTTAGAACCTCAATATTTAGAGCTAGAGTTGACCGAAAAAATATTAGTGGAGAATATTAAAACTAATATCCAAAAGCTACATCTTCTCAAAAAATTAGGAACTAAAATAGCTTTAGATGACTTTGGTACTGGCTATGCTTCTTTAGGTTATTTACAACAGTTTCCTTTTGATTCATTAAAAATAGATCCTTGCTTTATTCATAATATTGACAAGAATAAAGTTAATGCTGTAATTATTCAGAACATCATTACCATGGCACATCAATTAGGTTTAAAAGTTGTAGCAGAAGGAGTAGAAACGGAAGCGGAGCTACAGTACCTTCGACAATGTAAATGTGACGAGATTCAAGGTTTTTTGTATAGTCGTCCTCTAGATGTAAATAAATTTAAAACTTTGCTTATGAACATGAATAGTCTAACCGCTATATCTTAGTTAGGATTACTTTTAGATATGTCTACAATGGAAAAATCGGCTACTATTTTGATAGTTGATGATAATAATTTTAATTTGGATTTGACGTGCAAAATATTAGCTAGGGCAGGTTTTGCGACAATCACCGCCACAAATGGTATGGATGCATTTGATCAAGCTAGTTTTAATCTCCCTCAGCTTATTTTATTAGATATAATGATGCCGCAAGTAGACGGATTTGAGACTTGTAAATGGCTAAAAGAGAATCCAAAAACAATGGATATTCCTATCATCTTTATGACTGCTTTGACGGATGTAAAAGATAAAGTCAAAGGCTTTGAAGTAGGTGCTGATGACTATATTACTAAACCTTTCAAAAAAGATATCCTCTTAGCAAGAGTTAAATCTCAGCTGCAAGAGTTTAATTTACGTCAAACTTTAAAGAAAAAAAACTATTTGCTACAGGGTGAAATTGATAAAAAATATGAAGCAGAAATTTCATTGTTAGAAATAAACGAACGTTTGACCAATGCCAATATGTCTCTCAAAACTGAGATCGAAAATAGTAGAGTAATAGCATTGCAGCTAAAAGCTGAAGTAATAGAACGCAAACAAGCAGAAGAGAAAGTAAAACAGTCTTTAAAAGAGAAGGATCTACTTTTAAAAGAGATTCATCATCGAGTCAAAAATAATCTTTTTATTGTTTCTAGTCTTTTAGAATCTCAAGCAGATTATGTTAACAATCCCGAGTTAATTAAAATACTAGAAAATAGCCAAAATCGTATTATGTCAATGGCATTAATTCACGAACAACTTCATTGTGGTGAAGGGCTATCCAAGATAGATTTTCAGCAATATCTTACAACTTTAACTGAGAACATTATTGATTCTTGCTTTACTAAAAAAATAAATTTTCATTCTAAGATTGAACAGGCTTATATTAATATCGAAACGGCTCATCCTTGTGGATTAATTGTTAATGAATTAATTTCTAATGCTGTAGAACACGCTTTTCCGAATCTGGAACAGGGCAAGATAATCTTTGAATTTAATCAAGATGAATTAGGTAATTTTAATCTATTGTTTAAGGATAATGGAATTGGTTTTCCTGACGATAAAGACTTTTATCATAGTGAGTCACTAGGATTAGATCTAGTATCTACTTTAGTAGAACAGCTGGAGGGAAAGATAGCTATGAAGAATAACAATGGCACTGAAATTACAATATCTTTTAAAGAGCTAGATTATGAAACTAGGATTTAGTAATCTAGCAGTCTCAGTGTTAGTCACAATTCTAATTGCCAAACAAAGCACCGATCGCTTTACCCATGTTTTCAGGCTGCATCGCTACTGTAGCAGCAGTCGGCTCATATCCGCAATGTACCATACAGTCAGCACATTCGGGATTTCCGCTTTTTTTGCCGTAGTTGCTCCACTGGGTTTTATTAATCAATTCTTTGTAGCTAGAAAAGTGTCCTTCATTCAGCAAATAGCAAGGTTTTTGCCAGCCTAAAACACTATAGCTAGGACTACCCCAAGGAGTACAGTCAAAGTCTTGGTCACCCATCAAAAACTCTAAAAACAAAGGATTATGATTAAAATTCCACTTCTTGGCTCCAGATTTCCAGGGAGACAATATTTCTCTAAACAAAGCTTTTGTTTGCTCTCGTTGAAGAAAGTTATCTTGGTCGGGAGCCCATCCATAACTATAGCCAGGAGAAACCATCATGCCATCTAAATTTAAAGTCTCTAGATAGTCAAAAAATTCCTGCATTTGTTTGGGGTCTGCTCCTTCAAATACTGTAGTGTTAGTAGTAACTCGAAATCCCTGCTGTTTAGCTATTTTAATCGCGGCGATCGCTTTTTCAAATACGCCAGGGCGATCGACACATTTATCATGCTGTTCCTGTAGTCCATCTAAGTGGACGCTAAAAGTCAAATAGGGCGAAGGCTCAAATTTACTTAAGCTTTTTTCTAATAAAATTCCATTAGTGCAGAGATAGACAAACTTTTTGCGCTGTACTAAACCTTGGACAATTTCATCAATTTGAGGATGCAACAATGGTTCTCCTCCAGGAATAGAAACCACTGGCGCGCCACATTCCTCCGCTGCATCAAAACACTGTTGAGGAGTAAGATTTTGTTTTAATATTTCTGGGGAATGCTGAATTTTACCACAGCCAGAACAGGCTAAATTGCAGCGAAATAGCGGTTCTAACATCAATACCAAGGGAAAATGCTTACGTCCCATTAAACGCTGAGTAACCAAATACTTCCCGACTGTAACCGCTTGCTGAAGTTGAATTCCCATATTGTATCTCCTCAAACACACCTAAACCCTTTCGAGTCATTGTAGTACTAAATTCTCTAGGAAGATAGAGATTCAAAAGTGCAAGGGATGCGATCGATACATTAAAATACTCAAACGCAATTTGCGCAATTAATTTTAAGTAGATACTTATAAGTATTTAATTAAGTATTTAATATAGTATTGTAAATTGTTAATCGACAAACATTCTTTGACAATTAAATAGTGGTAGCATTCTTGAAACTGTAGTTTTATTCATACCACCCTACTGTGCAACCACTATCTCTTCGCCCATTTTCCCTCATCTTTTCTACTCTGGGATATTTGTTAGTTCACTGCGATATTTCCGCTGCTCAAGTAATCCAAGACAACACGGTTAATACTCAGGTAAATCAAAACGGAAACGTTTCAGAGATAGCGGGCGGAGATACTCAAGGAAGTAATCTTTTTCATAGCTTCCAAGACTTTTCTGTACCAGCAGGAAATCAGGCTTTTTTCAATAATGCCGATAATATTTCTAATATCTTTTCTCGCGTAACGGGAGGCAACATATCAAATATCGATGGTGCAATTCGAGCCAATGGTAGCGCAAATTTATTCTTGATTAATCCTGCTGGTATTATCTTTGGCGCAAATTCTCGATTAGATATTGGTGGTTCGTTTTATGGCAGTACCAGCAGCAGCATCTTGTTTCCCGACGGAATCGAATTTAGTGCTTTTGACACCCAGGTCAACCCAGTACTGACTATTAATGCACCCATCGGTTTAGGTTTTCGAGATGAGCCTGGAGAAATAACAAATAGTTCCGTAGCTAATGATGGTAGAGGCTTAGAAGTAACTTCAGGAAATGGTATTAGTTTATTAGGTGGAGACGTTAGTTTTAATGGTGGAACAGTAACCGCACCTGGGGGAATAGTCAATCTGGGTGGTATATCCACAGCAGGAGAAATAAGTATCGATCAAGAAGGTAATTTTAGCTTCGCCGAAGATGCTAGCAAATCTAATGTATCCTTATCAGACAGTAGTATAGCGGATGTTAGCAGTGACGGTGGTGGCTTAATTACAGTCAATGCTAGCAATCTAGAATTAAGAGGAGAAAGCCAGTTCTTAGCAAATATCAATGAGGGTTTAGGCTCAGAAGATGCGGTTGCTGGAACAATTGAAATTAATACTACTGCTATTTTCGCTGATGGTAACTCCCTGATCCATGCAGATAATTTAGGTACTGGTCAAGCAGGTACGATTAATGTCAATACTGATACCTTAAACTTTACAGGCGGTTCAGCAATTACGGCTAGTACCTTTGGCAGAGGAGATGCAGGAACAATCAACATAACTGCTCAAGATATTACTTTCGATTTTGAGTTTACGGGCGTTTATAGCAATGTTGGCTTGACTAATATTGCTTCAGAATCAGAAGAACTAAATACAGAAGGGGTAGTTGGTAACGGTGGAGTCATTAATGTTGACACTGATACCTTGACTTTAACCAATGGAGCAAGAATCATTAGCAGCAGTATTGCTCAAGGGGATGGAGGAGAAGTTAATATTAATGCCACGGGAGCAGTTTTATATCAAGGAGGGGGAGTTTCTCCCGTACCAGCTTTTGGTGGTGGAACGGTAATTAGTGGTTCTTTTAGTCAAGTACAGCAAGATGGCAATGGTAATGCTGGACAAGTAAATATTACTGCCGATTCTCTGAGTTTGATCGATACGGGAGCAGTATTGACAGATAACAGCGGAGTAGGAGGAGATGCAGGAGACATTACTCTTAATATCGCCAATAATATTTTCTTAGACCAAACAGGTTTGATTCTGGCACAGGTGCAGGCAAATACAGAAGGAAATGGCGGAGATATTAATATTAATGCTGGTTCGTTAGACGTTCGGGGCGGTTCTTTCATTTTGGCAGATACCAAAGGTGTAGGAGATGCAGGAAACATTAATATTGATGTAAAAGGCAATCTTGCCCTAGACGGTGAAACTCGTATCCTAACTGAAGTGCAAGAAGAAGCAGAAGGAAATGCGGGAAATATTGATATTTCTGCCGACGTTTTAACTATTCAAAACGGCTCTGATATAGCAAGCCAAACAAAAGGACAAGGAAATGCGGGCAATGTAAGTATTGATGCTAATTCTCTAATAATTAGAGACGGTTCGAGTATAGCGACTCAAACTACAGGACAGGGAAATGGAGGTGATGTGACTATCACTGCTAATGAGGCTATATCGTTAACAGATGGTCAAATCATTAGCTTGGTTGAAGATAATGGTGCGATAGGTAATGGAGGAAATATACTAATAACTAGTAGTCAGTTGAATTTAACTGATAATTCTCAGTTATTGGCAGATACTACTGGTCAAGGTGATGCAGGGAACATTACTGTAGATATAGCTGGTAATATTACTCTCGATAATGGCAATCAAATTCAATCTCAAACGCGAGATGGTGCTGTAGGCAATGCAGGGAATATTACTATTACTACTGGTGGTTCTCTTTTTTCTACCAATGGTAATTTGATTTTGGCAGACTCTCAGGCTCAAGGAGATGGTGGCAGTATAATCATCAACGCAGCAGAACAGGTTTTACTTGAAGGTTTGGAGGAAAATGGCTTTCCCTCTCAAGTAGTTGCAGGTTTGACTAGGGAAGAATCTGATGGAACTGGGGGAACTATTGAAATTAATGCAGGGGAACTAGTGCTAAAAGACGTGGCATTTATTTCTTCTAATACCGTTGATAATAGTGTTGGCAATGCAGGAAGCATTACTCTAAATGTGGATAGCTTGAACGTATCAGAGAACGCTTTTATTAATGTTTTTACTGCTAATGACTTTAATGGCGGTTCGATTACGGTCAATGCTCAAACTTTAGATTTCACTAGTGGTGGCAAGATTTTTGCGGCTACAGATAGTGGTGGTGATGCTGGTAATATTAACCTTAACATTAGCGATCGCATTACTCTTGATAATAGCGTTGAATCTTCTGCACCTTTTATTGAATTTCCCGAATCACAACTGTTTAATACCCTACAAAATTCTCCCAGCGGTATATATGCCAACGCTACGGAAAATGCTACTGGTAGCGGAGGCAACGTCAACATAGGTAGACTCCCTGGGCAAGTACCAAGGAACTTTATTATTTCTAATGATGCTCTGATTGATGTTAGTAGCGAAGGTACGGGAAGTGGAGGCAGTATTTTTCTGGCTAGCCAAACTCTAGAGCTAGATAATAATGCCAGAATCTCTGCCTCTACCCAATTTGGTCAAGGAGGTGTAGTCGATTTGCAGATTGCCGACGATTTAACTCTTAATGATAGTAGTTCGATTTCTGCCCGCGCATTTAATGACGCTGATGGGGGCAATTTAAATATCGACAGCAGATTTATTATTGCTTTTTCCAACAGCAATAATGATATTCTGGCTAGTGCGGAAGATGGTGTTGGCGGAAATATTGATATTAATACAGAATCATTGCTCGGTATCCAACAGCGTTCCCAAAATGAATTTACCAATGATGTTGATGCTAGCTCTCAGTTTAATTTAGATGGCACTGTCAACGTCAATATTCTCAGCTTCGATCCAATTCAAGGAATTACAGAGTTGCCCAACAGCGTCGTAGAACCTGAAGAAACTGTCGCTCAAGCTTGCAGTACGACTAGGAATGTTGCTACTCAAAATAGTTTTACAGTTAAAGGAAAAGGTGGTGTTATGCCTCTGCCAGATTTGCCCTTAAACTCTGCTAGCGTCATTATCGATGGTCAAGTAGATCGGGACATATCTGCTACACCCGAACCTATAGCCACTAGTCAGGGAAAAATTCAACCAGCAAGGGGAGTCAAGATAGCAGAAAATGGTGAAGTTATCCTAACGGCATATCAAACTGACAATTCAGGTGCAAGACTTCTAGAGGTTAAGCGCAATTGCTCAAGTTGAAGTCAAAAGTCAAAAGTCAAAAGTCAAGAGTCAAGAGTCAAAAGTCAAAAGTCAAGAGTCAAAAGTCAAGAGTCAAAAGTCAAAAGTCAAAAGTCAAAAGTCAAAAGTCGCCCTCGACAATAACCTCGCCCTCGACAGTTCCTTTAAGCGGGGGAACCCCGCCAACGGACTGTCTCGCAATCAGTGATCAGTAATTTAAAGCCAATTTCCAATTAACACGAATGGAGCCCAGTAGTAAGGATGACGATATTGGGAATCCTCTTCAGCTAAAAGCTCAAGTTGCGCTTGACGTAAAGCTTTTGCCTTACTAATCTCAGCATCAGCGGATAAATTTTGATAAAACTTACCCATTAGGTTAGCGGTAGCTTCGTCATTAGCTCCCCATAAGGTTGCAATGGTGCTACGCGCTCCTGCTCGTACCGCAACACCCGCTAAACCAAGAATGGCTTGATTATCTCCTTGGGCAGTATTACAGGCACTAAGAACTAATAATTCAATCGGCTGAGAGCGTCTCAGACTACCAACTCGCAATAAGTTGTCAAACTGATTAACATTAATTAAGGGGTTGCCTGTTTCTGCACCACTCAAAATAAAGGTTTGATCCGAAGTAGAACCAAATTGACCGTGGGTTGCTAGGTGAACTACAGGATAGTCTGACTCTTGCAATTTTTGTTGCAGACTGCTTTGGGTAAATTCCTTATTAAGCAGAATTTCTGACTTACCGAAGATACTTTTAATGGTTTTAAGCTCGTCCTCTACTTTGGGAATAGGAGGAAAACGATATTTAGGAAAGTCTCTGGTAACTCCTGCCGCCAAAACTTTGATCGGCTGTCTTTTCAGAGGTTTGGGGGCTGTTAATTGCAAACCAGAACTCAAGGCAATATTGTAATCTTTTTGGATTAAATATTCTTGATTTTTTTGATCATAAAGCACCGACATGGGAATATTGCGGAGCGAACCATCCAGTACAAAGACTAAGGTTTTAACCCCACTTTCTTGCAAATCTGCTTCTGCGGGTTCAATTAGCCAGCTATAAATTTCCGATGCTAAGGGCAAGATATCCTGCTGTAAAGATTCTTCCTGAGATTTTTTGATCTCCGCAATTTCTGTAGCTGCTTGAGCATCACCACTACCCCGTGTACTGCGGATTGCTTCTGCAAAACCAGGATTGGTTAAAGAACGACGACGCAGTTGTTTGATCGTGTTGTCTACCTTTTCCTTGGTTATGTTTTGAGTTGCATAGTGACGTAGAGGTTGCCCAGGAAGAGTTAGAATTACCTCTAAGCGATCCTTTAGCAAAATCGGATAAATTACTGCTGCTTCGGGGTCTACATCATCAATCACTACGGGATCTTCTGATACCTGAGAACAAGGATCGCGGAAGAAATTATCTAATTTAGCAATCTGCAAAGATTCTAGAACATCGCGAGCCTGAATTAGCTGTGGCTTGCTTGGTTCTTCTTCTAATAGCAGACTGATGTATTCGCGGAAAATTGGTTCTACAGGGGTAGTTGCCAAATCGCTCCTCAGAGCTTTAATAGTATTGAAAGATGTTTCGTAAGCGGTTAGAGCATTGTTACGATTTCCTTGAACGGCTAAGATTCTACCTAACTGAGCATTCCAACGATAAGCAACTTCGGGATATTCCGCAGTAGGAGCAAGCTGTAAAGAAGCTTCGGTCAAACGACGAGCTTCAGGGTAGCGATCTTGCCTTTCATAAAGCAGTCCCAAATAGCCCATTGCTTCTGCTTCTGCAGTGAGGTTATTTATTTTACGAGACTGTTCAATAGCTGTAGCTAATATCGTTCCCGTGTTTTCGTCAATTTTGTCATGGCGAATCAGACTTTTGGCAAAGTTGATTCTGCCATAAATTCCTGCACGATTAGCTGGAAAATCAGCTATTTCTGGTTCAATGCTGTCAATTTTAGCGGTAATTTTGGGCGTTAGCTGCTGCTCTAATTCTACATCTAGGCGTTTTGCGCCATCTTCAATTTGCTGTAGAAATTCGGGATCGCTAATTTCTAACAGGTCAAAATTTTGATTTACCTCAGAGATCGCACTTTGCCAAAATTCTTGAATATCTAAGAGCAAACTAAGGCTATTTAATTCTGCTTTAATACCATCTAGCTGATTGGGTGCAGTCTTAATTGCTTGGTCGTAATATTCTAAAGCTGGTTGATAGGGTAAGAGCGCAGATTCGGCTGTGCCGCCAGAGTTGGCAATTACATCTAAAACTACAGTTTGAGGCGGAAATTGATTTTGTTTTTCTAAAGCGATCGCTCTTTCTGCATTACCCAAACTGAGTAAAGTAGCAGTTTTTTGACTAGAATCGGACATTTTGCCAGTACTTTCTAGTCCTAGCTTTAAAGCTTTGGTGGCAACTCTTGGATAGCCACTTTCACGTAAATAATCACCAAAACGCAATAAGCCAATTACTTTATCTGGACTATCAGGATATTGATTGATATCAGAAAGATCTGGGAGTATTTTTCCTTCTGCTTCTTCGGTTATAGGAATAATTCCCCCTAATTGGGGTTCAATAGCCTGAGCCTGTTCGATTAGCCTGTTACAGTCTGTTTTATTAGAAAGTTCAAATGCTCCTAAAATGCTCTGGCAAGATTGAGGATAAAGTCCTAAAGCTTGCTGTGCTGTAGCCGTATTCAGATAGCTTTCACGACTACCATTATTGTTTCCTGCTGCTTCATAAGCTTTGGTTGCTTTTTGCCAAATTTTGATTGCTTGGTCTAGCTTTCCTGCTTCATAATATTCTTTACCCTTCTGTGCTAGCTTAATCGGCGGTTCTTCTGGAACTTGCGATACTGCGGGAAGAGTTATAGCAGTAGTTAGACCGATACTAACCAAGATCATAAAACCAAGAGTTGTTTTGCCCCACTGAGGGGAAATCTTGAGCCTACTCAAATTATTTTTGAGCCACGCGCCACCATTTTTAAGCAATTTACTTATTTTTTGACTCATTGTTTTGAATGGAACTTAATTGTGTTTGTTTTGATTGACTGACAGTTGATTCCTAACTAAAAGGCTATTTAAAAGGGAAAATACTCCAGAGACAGATAAAGTCCGTTTTCTTGCAGAGTATTGTTGGTGTCTTCTACATCTATCAGGGGAATGCCATAATCTATGCGGGCGCGCAGACTATCATCAAGATTTAGCTGTAGCCCTACTCCAAATGATGCCACAGTGTCTTCATCCTGATTGATATTATCTGAATTACTCCAGCTAGTGCCAATATCAATAAAGGGGACTGCTGAAAGGTTACTTTGAGCATTATTCCAACGGTAGAAAGGAATCCTGACTTCGGCTGAAGTGAATATTCCACTGTCGCTGAGGAGAGCATCTTGACGATAGCCTCGTACACTTTCTACCCCACCCAAGCTAAACCTTTCTAGGGGGACTAAATCGTCTGAAGAAAGCTGAATGTCCGAACGTACTAGCAGGTTAATATTGGAACTAGAGGTTAGCTGTCGTAACCACTGTACCTGACCCCGCCAAGAGACAAATTCACCGTCTGGCGCACCTTCGAGGACTGTCGCATCAAAAGCATCTACTCCTACGCTAATTTGCGATCGCGCTGCTAAGACATCTTTACGAGTTCTTTTAGTCCAGTCTTGGAAGAAACGTATTGCCGAAATTCGGGTTTCTCCAATGTCACCTACATCTCTAGAAACAGGATTGGGAGTGAGATCAAAAGGCTCTCCACCTAAAGTAGTTGAATTAGACTGGCGGGAAAATTCTAGTCCTAAAGCAAATTCTTGAGTTGATTCGGAATTAGCTCTAATCAATAAAGGTTGTCTCAAGGTAAGTTCAAATTCACTAGTTTCAGATTCAATATCTAAATCTTCAAATTCTTGTTCGATAATTTCACTATCGACATAGCGATAGCGTAAGCCAACCGTACCATCTAAAGAATTGACGGGAATGGTGTAGCTGGTGTCAAAGTCATTACTACCGTCGGTATTTTTATAAACAAAGCTAAAGCGATCTGCATAACCTAAAACGTTGTTATGATTTAGCTCTAGACCTCTTTGAAAACTGCCGACACTAGGAGTACGATAGTTGTTGACAAATAATACTGGGTCAAACGCCTTACCCTGATTGACATCTACATCTAAAGCCCAGCGATCGCGACTTAAGCCGACAGAAAGTTCGGCATTGAGATTTTCTATCAAAGGATTAAGCTGTAATAGCTGTAGTGTCTCCTGTAGCTCATTAATATTTAAAGGACTTGTTGTTCCTCTTTTAAGACGAGAGCGAATGTATCCTTCCTTGAGACGACCATTGACATTGACATTAATTTCTTCAACCTTGCCTTCGATCGCATTAATTGTCACAGTTCCCTCACTTACATTTTGCGAAGGAATTACTACTGCCGAGTTAATATAGCCATTTTCGGTATAAAGCCTAGTCAGTTTTGTTTCTAATTCTAGTAGATCGGCAAAAGTTATCGGGCGATTGCGATAGTCTTTTAAAACTGCTTCAACCGCACCTGCTTCTAAAACAGTATTGCCTTCAAAATTAAATTGTTTTACTTTAAATTCTGCACTTGATTCGGTTGAACCCGATCCTGGCAGCTGGTTTGGTGGCGATTCTAAAAAGTCTTCAATTGGTGGCAAAGGCTTAATGTCAGGCTTTGTTTTGCGATCGGGAATAGGAGGCGAGATAGTTTGAGCTAAATATAGCTGACCGTCCGTATTTGCCTGGACAGGGTCTTCTGTGGCGATCGCGAATGCCATCATTGATATGGGCATTAAAACGATTGATTTAAGAAGACAAGAAAATTTACTGTTGTTCATAAGCGGTTTTAGATTTAGCAGTTAAATTACACAAAAGGGCATTTTTCCTCAAAAATCACTGATTTCGACCAAAATCAGACTTTTTCAAGAGACTCACTTCATTATTTTTATAATTTTTTGGTACGTATATCATTGCTATTGCCAAGCAAGTTAGAAAAATCAACCTTTACCATTAGATTTATGGCGATAAAAATCATTCTTAGGTTGTGATACAACTCAAATTAAGAGTGATTTAACTAGATTACTACGTCAGCACTTCATATAATAATTTTTAAGCTTTTTACTATATTTCTTAACTAAGCAATATATAAAACCAAAAAAGCTACTAGCTCAAAGCTAATAGCTTAAAAATAATTGCATAAAATAATTTGAGATAAGTTAATTTAAAGAATTTTTCTACCTACTAAAATTTCTCGTACTTCTAACATTGCTGAGTAAGTAGGAATGATATGTAGGGTTTCTGCTGGACTAGTATGCTCTAATGCTGTGGCGATCGCTTCGGGCAAATTTTCTTTGACAATTAAATTAAAGTTGGTTTTATCTTGGGCAATCTCATCAGAACTATAGGTTATTCTTAATGCCATATCATAAGTGCGATCGCCACTAATGATTAAATTCCCCCCTAGTTTTACCAGTTCTTCTGTATCTACATCCCAAATCCAAGATACATCAGTACCATCAGGAATGCGATCGTTCAAGATTAATAAAGTTGTGGAGGATTTTCCTGTCTTTTTAATATTATTTACTGCTCGAATGGTTTCATTCATCCCCACTGGATTTTTAGAAAGCATGATACGTACTAGTTTTTGGTCTATTTCCAGTTCTTCTGCACGACCAAATGCTGCTTTGAAGTTTTTAATGGTTTTAAAGATATCTTCGGTTTCGATGCTCATTTCCTGAGCCAGTAATCCTGCTGCAAGAGTGTTGTACTTGTTGTAAACTCCAATCAAAATTTGAGGATATTCTTGGCTATCGATCGCGGTTTTACTTTTAGCAAAGTTACAGCTAGGGCAATGGTAATCTCCTAAATGAGAAAGATATACCCCTTGATAGTCCAGTAGATGTCCACAACTAGGGCAGTAGATAGAATCAACCGCGTGAGGAATTTCTTCTAAATACAATTCTGGTTCATTTAGCCCGAAATAGAGTACTTTTTGCTTCAGCTTTTGTCCCATACTCGAAAGGGTGGGATCGTCTGCATTTAAAACAATAGTAGTATCTTCAGGTAAAGGTGCAATCGCTTTCCCCCAACGTTGAGCAATGGTATCGACCTCTCCATATCGGTCTAGCTGATCGCGAAATAAATTCAAAGCCAAGATATATTTAGGCTGACAATCTTTTAATAATAAAGGCAGAATATTTTCATCTACTTCTAAGATGGCATAGTCAGCAGTAAGCCTACCCGTCATGTTGGTACTGTTCAATAAGGATGTTATCAAGCCATTGATTAAATTAGCACCACTAGAATTGTGAACTACTTCCAAACCGCGATCGCTTAAAATTTGCTTAAGCAGTAAAGAAGTAGTAGTTTTACCATTTGTCCCAACTATCAAAATCACTCCTTTATCTACCTGCTCGAATAGTAGAGGTAACATACGAGAATGAAGACGACGAGATATTTCTCCTGGTAAGACAGAAGCAGCACCCAAGCCAAGAGACTTCACAATTCCTGTGACTGCCTTTGCTACCCCAACAGCCAAACCCAAACGAACCCGATCTAATAGTTGCATACCAATTGCTTTTGAGCCAAACATTTATCCTTGATAACCTATTTTGCCTGTATTGTGCAGAAATATCAGAAAAACTATTGGTTTTGACCGTACAAAAAATAGCTCAAAATAAAAAAGATGCTCTTAAGAACATCCTTGGTCGAAACTATGGTCAAAATGGGTGAAACTGAAACTGTACTTTATATGCCAGCAGTATTATAAAATGGTATCGCTGGCGTTACTTATAAACTTATTGATATAACTAATAATAAGCTGTACTAAATAGCTGGTGCTGTGATCTTAAACAGACCTGATTTAATTTACATCAGCTTTGGCTAGTAATTGCGACTTCTTTTTCTAGAAAACAATAGAGGCAATAACCAGCCCAAAAGCATACCAATAACGCCACAAAAAGCAAGCAGTATTCCGACGGGGACAGTAATCGATTCAAAGGTCAAAAATCTTACCGACACATTTTGAATGTTTTGAATGGAAAAAATGGCGATCGCGATGATCCAACTGACAATAATTAAAGTATTTAATAGACCTGCAAATGCTTTCATAGTGATTAATAATAAATTAAACCCTAACTAGATTACTGTACTCCAATAGATTTGCCTCCAGGAAGCTCGGAACCGAGTATGGTACGAATCTTAATCGGTGCCTCTTGAGGATGAGGCTCCCAACCTACTTCATATCCAGCATCCCACGCTTTTTTTCTCGCTTCGCGAAAAGCTTCAAAACTATCTGGTCTAACAATAAAAATTAAATAGTCTTTCTGGGAATTATATTTAGCCAAAACCTGTTGGAATTGAGAACCTGCTGCGTTTAGCTGAGTAGTGTTTTCTCCCACCCCCTCTGACGCGGGATTGAAGAGTAAAGATATCCCATCGTCTACTGTTCTAACATTATAGTTTTTAGTATTGGCTCTAAAGTTAGTTTGACGACCAAGAGTACTGAATAAACAAGACTGATAGTTTTCTTGGCGAAAAGCATAATCAGTTGAACCAACCGAGCCTCTTGGCTTGTTACAGTTGGGTAAATTACCAGTTAATTCAAGTTCTTTTTCTCTAACTGTTCGTAGATCTAGATGGCTCACTTTATTGTCTTTGATCTCAAACCATAATGATTCTTTGTCTGTTGAAGTAGACAATGGAGTTTGAATAGTTATTTTGGTTTTAGAACTACCACCAGTGGCAATTAGAGTAACAAAGAGACTAATAAACATTAATACACCAACGGTATTGGTCAAAACATCTAAAAAAGAATCCAAATTCTGGGTTACTTGGTTGTTTCTGCGTCTAGCTCTACTTCTCATTGATTATTTTAGATTAAGTAATAAGTTTGGTCGCTGGTCACTGGTCAAATTGTGCGGTTTTGATTATAGGTAAATGAGTCAGTGGCACGGTGAAAGTAACTGTAGAACCCAATCCATCTCCCATACTATAGAAAGAGATATTACCACCCATTGCTTCGATTAGTTTTTGAGAAATTGCCAGACCCAAACCCGTGCCACCATAGGATTTTGTCCGAGATCCATCTACCTG
>ENA-ORXT01001910-ORXT01001910.1-marine-metagenome-genome-assembly--contig:-NODE-1910-length-26461-cov-23.319739_pt1 | contig 26461 bp, 22 predicted proteins | sample MGYA00237868_ERZ511482 | MGnify/ENA metagenome assembly ERZ511482
GGCGACGGCCGCGACCCGGCCTCCAGCTACACCGGCACCCTCGCATTCGTGTCCGCCGTGCCAGGCCCGAACTTCCCGTCCGGCGCCACCCTCACCACGTGGGTGACCGGCGACGCCCCCCTCGACGTGTCACGTGACCCGCGGGCATCGCTCGACCCGACCACCGGCAACACATGGTGTGACGCTCCCGGCGGCACCGCCGTCGGCGGCGACCTGACCGGCGCGTGCCCGGCCGATGCCGCCTCGGTCACCGCCTCGTACTCGGTCGTGACCGATGCACCGCTCGGACCGAACGAGACCTTGGACATCCGTCTCACCCTCGATCCCGAGGACGCGACGTGCAACGACTTCTACACCAACACCTTCGGTGCACGTGTCGACCAGATCCTGTTGCCGATCCGTTCCAACGATGTCACTGTCCAGATGACCTGCGAACTCGACCTCGCCCTCGAAAAGATCATCGACCCAGCGTTCGTACCCGGTGCCGACTGGGCCACCCCGGGCACCACGGTCGTGCCGTTCCTCGTCGAGGTCACCAACCAGGGTGACCCGGTCGAAGACTTCGACATCACTGACTACGTCGACACCACCACGTGGCTCTTCGATGTGGACAACAACCCGGACGGCACGTCGACCGGTACTGCGGCACTGCCGTACACATGGGACCTCGCCGACCCGGCGAAGCCAGTCGCGTCGATCGACGGACGGTTCGACGATGACGAGACCGTCATCATCCCGGTCAACCTCACCCTGATCGGCCTCCCCGCCGACATGGAGAACCTGGCCGAGATCAGCTACTTCGACACCGATGGCGACCCGTCCAACGGTGACTCCGACCCGAGCAACCCCGACAACGTGTCGACCGGTCCGCTCGTCGACATCGACTCGACCGCTGACGACGAAGACGGCAACGGACCGGGCGAAGACCTCGGCGTCGACATGATCGACGGCGAGACCGACGAAGACGGCTTGAACGGCGGCGACGAAGACGATCACGACATTGCGCTCGTGCCGATCTTCGACCTCGAACTGATTAAGACGGTTCGTGACCCGATCGACCGATCGGTGTTCCCGTGGCAGGCCACGTTCGACATCACCGTGTCGAACCAGGGCAACCAGGACGTCTTCCTGGTCGACGTCACCGAGTACGCGCCGACGGGCACCAGCTACGACGCTGCGGCCACCGCAGCACTGTGGGCCACTGAAACCGTCGCAGGCATCACCGACGCCTCGCCGGTGTTCACCATCGACGGCCCCGTGCCGGCCGGCGGCTCCTTCACCTTCCCGCTCGTGTTCGACATCGACGACATGACGCTGCCGGCCTATGAGAACGCCGCGGAGATCTCGAGCTTCGACGACAACGACGATCCCGCGGACACGCCGGGGCCGTTCGTCATCGACATCGACTCCACTCCAGACGGCAGCAACGACGACGACGTCATCGACCAGACCGAGCCGGGCTACGACCCCGACGGCGACGGCAACCTGAACGAGCCGACCGACGGCGACGAGGACGATCACGACATCGCGCCGTTCACGCTGCCGTTCGACCAGGCGCTCACCAAGACGCTGTCGTCGGCGACCAGCCCGTTGCTGCCTGATGGTTCGGTCACGATGCTCCTCACGGTCACCAACCAGGGCGGGCCGATCACGAGCCTGGACCTGACCGACACGCTCGACCCGAGCCAGTGGGCGCCGTTCGACTTGGCGTTGAACGCAGCTGGCCCCGTCGACGCGACGTCGACTGCGGCCGCCGCCTACGAGTTCGTCTGGGACGACGGCATCCCGTCGGCACCGGTGGCAACACTGACGCCGACCACGCCTGGTGACCTGTTCGTGTTCGGCGAGACGCTCGTCGTGCCGATCACCATCCAGATCTCACCCGACTTCGACCCGGCGCTGCCGCTGCTCAACGTCGCCGAGATCTCGAACTTCGACGATGACGACGACCCGGCCAACGGCGACGCCTCGACCGGCGACATCGAAGACGTCGACTCGACGCCTGACGGCGACCCGGCCACTGGTCCGGGCGAAACCGTCGGCGGCGATCTCGTCGACGATGACATCGACGGTGACGGCACGCCCGGCACCGACGAAGACGATCATGACATCAGCATCCTGCCGATCTATGACCTCGAACTGGTCAAGACCGTCGCTGGCCCGGTCGACGTGTCGACTGACCCGCCGACCGGCACCTACACGATCACGGTCAGCAACCAGGGCAACCAGGATGCATTCCTCGTCGAAGTGACCGAGTACCTGCCCGTTGGGATCACGATGAACACCGCCGACACCGACGCTGGTCTGCCAGCTGGCGTGACTCGTACGTCAGCAACGACGTTCGAGATCGCCGGGCCGATCGCACCGGGTGACGTGGTGACGTTCGATCTCGAATTCGACATCGACGACATCGTTGCCTCGCCGTATGTCAATGGTGCGGAGATCTCCAGCTTCGACGACAACGACGACCCGGCCGACGATGTGCCGGCCTGGGTGGTCGACATCGACTCAACCCCGGACGGCGTCAATGACGACGACCTCATCGACCAGACCGAGTCGGGTTATGACCCCGACGGCGACGGCAACCTCAACGAGGCCACCGTCGGCGACGAGGACGACCACGACATCGCGGTCCTCGAACTGCCCTTCGACCTCGCATTGCGCAAGCGTGTCGACCCCGACGACCCCGATCTCGATGACGGCCTGCAGAACGGCGAGGTCATCACCTTCTTCATCGAGGTCTTCAACGAGGGTCGTGACGTGGACGACTTCGACGTCATCGACTACATCGGTAGCGGCTGGACCTTCGATCCAGCTGAGAACCCTGATGCGACAACGTTGCCGGGCTCGCTCGGTGGCCCCGCCCTGCCGTTCACATGGACCGCACCCGTTCCTGATCCGACAGCGTTGGTCGACGGTGTGTTGGGCACGAGTGAGTCGATCATCATCCCGGTCAACCTGACCGCCACGGTCCTCGTCACCACCGACGAACTGTTCAACACCGCGGAGATCGCTCGCTTCGACTCCGACGGCGACCCGACCAACGGTGACTCCGACCCACTCAACGCGGGCAACCCCGACGACGGCCCGCTGGTCGACATCGACTCGACGCCCGACGCCAAAGACGACGACCCGAGGGTCGACGACGTGATCGACGGAACCGACGGCGACGAGGACGACCACGACATCGCGTCCACCAAGTGGTACGACCTCGCGCTCGTCAAGGATCTGTCCGTCGGCGAATCGATCGAACTCGACCCGGACAACCCGGTGATCTCGTTCGACATCAGCGTGTCCAACCAGGGCCCGCACCCGGTGACCAACGTCAGCGTCGCGGACACACCGCCGGCGCCACTCACCCTGTCGGGTGACAACCCAGGCTCCTTCACCGACCCGGTGTCGGGCGCAATCGTGACCTACAACGGTGACGGCACGTTCACCATCGACGGCCTCGCCGTCGGCGCAACGGTGACTTTCCCGGTCATCTACGACGTGGACCTGCTGGCGATCGACGGCAACACGCTCGAGAACACCGCCGAGATCACCGCCTTCGAAGACGAAGACGGTGAACGCGCCGCCGACATCGACTCGTTCCCGAACAACGACACCGGTGACGACCTGTACGTCGACGGTGAAGACGGCGACGAAGCCGACGGTGGCGAAGACGTGAACGCAGACACCGACGGTGACGGCTCGTTGCACACCCTCAACCTGCTCGATGAGGACGACCACGATCGTGAGATCGTGCAGTTCCTGTTCGACCAAGCGTTGGTCAAGACCCTTGTCTCGGTGGACTCGCCGCTGGTTCCCGGTGGTCAGGTCACCATGAACCTGACCATCATCAACCAGGGGGCCCGGGTCGAGACGATCTCGATCACCGACTACCTCGACCCGGCGCTGTGGGCTCCGTTCGACGCTGCACTGAATGCAGACGGGGCGGTCGACGCGTCGTCGACGGCCGGTGCTGCTTACGGGTTCGTGTGGGACGACAGCGATCCGCAGGCTCCGGTGGCCAATCTGGCTCCGATCACCGCTGGCGACACCCTCGCTATTGGTGAGACTCTGGTCGTGCCGGTCACGGTGACTGTTGCGGACGACTTCGACACCTCGACGCCGCTGGTCAACGCAGCCGAGATCTCGAACTTCGACGACGACGGCGACCCGACCAACGGCGACGCCGACCCGGACAACCCGGACAACCCTGACAGCGGCCCACTTACGGACCGTGACTCGACGCCCGACGAGGACAACGATGACCCCGTCGTCGATGACGTCACCGACGGAACGGGTGGCGACGAGGACGATCACGACATCACGCTGATCCCGGTCTACGACCTGGCGCTGCGCAAGTCGGTCGATCCGTCGACCAGTTTCCCGGTGTTCATCGGGTCCGACGTGACTTTCCAGATCGAGGTGTTCAACCAGGGCACCGTCGATGCAACCGATCCGTCGGTCATCGACTACATCGATCCGGCCATGTTCGACGCTCTCGATCTGGCAGCCAACCCGGCTGGTACGACGGGTGGCGACGCCAGCCTCGGCTACACGTGGTCCGACGCGGGTGGCAATGCAGCGGTCGACATCGTGGGTGTTCTTGCTCCGGGTGAGTCGGTCACCGTGTCGATCACGCTGACGATCGCGGCTGGCGCCGATCTGGCGTCGCTGTCGAACACAGCAGAGATCACCGGCGGCACTCCGACCGGCCCCGACGGCGAAGTCGTCACCTACCCCGGCGGCGGGCCCATCGAAGACGCCGACTCCACTCCGGACGACGTGAACGACGACCCGGCAATCGATGACGAGATCAGCACCTACGGCGCCAACGGCGACGAAGATGATCATGACTTCGCGCTGGTCATGCCGCCGACGTACAACTTGGGTAACCAGGTGTGGTCCGACGCAAACAACGACGGCCAGTTCGGTGCCGACGAAGATCCGATCGCCGACGTGGTGGTTGACCTGTTCGTCGATGCCGATGGCGACGGCCAACCCGACGACACCAACGGTGACGGTGTGATCGACGGCGACGACGCCATCGCGACCACAACGACCGACGCCGACGGCGGCTACCTCTTCGAGGATCTTCCGGCCGGTGACTACATCGTCGGACTCAACCCGTCGAACTTCGCCGCTGACGGCCCGCTGGCTGGTTCGGTTTCGTCGGTGCCGACCGAAGTCAACGCCGACGGCGACGTCGACGATGACGACAACGGCTTCAACGGACCTGACGGCTACATCATCTCCGGGCCGATCACGCTCTTCGGTGCTGAGCCGAGTGGAGAGACGGGCCTGGACAACGATCCGGGGCATCCCGATTCGCTGTCCAACCTCACCGTCGACTTCGGTATCTGGACTCCGAACTTCGACCTCGCACTGACCAAGACCTACACCGGTCCGTCCGAAGCGCAGGTCGGCGAGTCGGTCACCTTCGACATCGAGGTCGTCAATCAGGGCGATGTGTCAGCAAGTAACATCTCCGTGGTCGACTACCTGCCCTCACAGCTCACTCTCAATGACAGTGATTGGACGGCCGACGGTTCGAACGCAGTGATCATGATTGCCGGCCCGCTGGCACCGGGTGAGAGCGTCGTGGTCGAGATCACGGTCATCATCAACGAGGCTGGTCCGATCGTGAACCGGGCCGAGATCGGCGGCGGTACACCGCTCTTCGACGACGGCACACCGCTCGTCGGCCCGAATGGTCTGTTGATGACCGACGGGGACTCGGTGCCGAGCAACAACGCGATCGGCGAACTCGACGAAGATGACGTTGGTGAAGTCAACCTCGTCGCCGCTGAGGTCCCGGTCGTCGTTCCGCCTGCGCCGCCGGTCGACCTGCCGGACACCGGTTCGTCGCTGGGTTGGTTGCTGCAGTCGGCACTGGTCGCCCTCTTGCTGGGTGGGATGCTCTTCCTCATCACCCGCCGCCGACGGGAACAGGAATCACCAGCGACCTGATTGGTCGCGGAGAAGCGAGTCGATTCATTCGATCGGCGACGTCGGAGCTCTCACGAGCCCCGACGTCGCCGTTCCGCGTGTGGAGGACCGTCGCCACCTCGACAGGTCAGCGTGCTCACCGAGTTCGGCCGCCAAGGCATCGGCCCGTTCCCCTTTGTGTCCATGATCGGTGAGCATCTCTGTGACACCCCATCTCTACGGTGGTCAGTACCGACTCCCCCGGTCTTGTTTCTCTACAGATCGGATGACAACTGATGATTCCTGACAGCACTCGAGCGGCGTGGTCCGCTCTCGGTGCGGCTGACCCTGACTCGATGTCTCGTGATGAGACGGCCGAGTTGCTCGATGCGACGAAGCGGGTACGAGCTTGGCTCGACTCGGTCGAGTTGCGGGCAGCGCGTCGTCTTCGGAGTCTCGCCGAGGCAGGCCAAGCCGAGCCGCCCGATGCCATGCTCACCAACGCAGCGGGCCACACCGGCCGCGAGGCTCGCGACGTCACCACACGAGATGAACTGTGCACTGATCAGCCTCAGCTCGAAGATGCCCTCGCCACCGGCGACCTGACGGCCAAGCACCTCGACGCCATCAACACCGCTGCGCGCGGACTGCCTGATGAGGTTCGCACCGAGTACCTCGGACACACCGATGTCTTGGCCAAGCGCGCTGGCGCGCTCACTCCGGAGCAGTTCGCAAAGGAATGTCGCGACCTCGCAAAGCACCTGCTTACCCAGTCGCGCTGCGGCATGTCAGATGTGGAGGAATTGGAGGCGCAGCGAGCAGCGTCCAAGGTGACGCGCTGGGTCGACAAGGCAACCGGCATGCACCACACACGCCTCGAACTCGACCCGGTTCGTGACGCCAAGCTCTCCGCCTCGATGAACCGGGCGCTCGCACGACTGCGCTCCGAGGACGGCAACGCCGAGACCCCGTGGCAGCAGATGCAGGTCGACGCTCTCGTCGGCGCTGTCACCGCGGACACCGGTTCTGACTGCGTCGCAGACACTGCAGCGAACGGAGTTCGGGTCGTCGATCGGGTCCCGGAGGTCACGATCGTCGTGGACTGGAAGACGTTGAACGACGAGGCACATCGAGCAGGCGTTTGTGAAACAGAGAACGGGGTTCCGCTTCCCGTCTCGACCGTCCGTCGCATGTGTTGTGATGCCGAGATCATCGGCGTTGTCGTCGACGGTGACGGTCGAGTGCTCGATCAGGGACGGTCGAAGCGGACGGCGACCCGTGCTCAGCGGCGAGCGTTGCGGGCCATGCATCGCACATGTGCTCATCCCGATTGCACTGTTGGCTTCGACGCTTGTCGTATCCATCACATCGTCTGGTGGCGAAACGGAGGTCGAACCGACATCGACAATCTGATCCCGCTGTGCGAGCGACACCATCACCTCGTTCACGAAGGCGGCTGGGACCTCACCATGACGCCGGACCGGACCGCCACCTGGACGCGGCCCGACGGAACGCAACACCACAACGGCACCACGATCGACCGACGCAGCACCCTTGATCACGGGTTCGTCGGCGAAACGAGACAAGCAACGCTGATCTGACGGTCCCGGTGCGCGGAGCACCGCATGGTTCCCGGATCCTTCGGGACCGCGCAGTGTTCGCGTGGTCGGTCGAAACGACCCCATCAGGTATCGCACCGCCATCGAGCACCGCACCGAGATCGATGGATGCCCAGGGTGCCCGATTGCCGATCGACGCTTCGGCACAACAGATTCGCTGCTGAGCGGACCGCCGGTCCGGCGCTTCGGGCCGTCCTGACACAGAGTGCGGCAGGCAACGGCGACGCCGGTCGGCGCCACCGGATGCCGGTCAGGTGCGGCCGGCCAGGCTCCGTCAGCCAGGTCCGGCCAGTCGGGTTCAGCCGGTGAGGGCGGCTGGCCAGGCTCCGTCAGCCGGGTGCGGCCGGCCAGGTCCGCTTGTTCAGGCTTCGACGGTGAGGCTGCCGGTCATCTGCGGGTGGATGTTGCAGATGAAAGAGTACGTACCCGGTGCGTCGGGCGCCGTGATCGTGGTCGTGGCATTGCCCTCGAGTCCGCCGGTGTTGAACGAGCCGTCGTCCGCAGTGAGCGTGTGCTGGGCGCCGTCGAGGTTGGAGACAGTGATGTCGGTGCCGGGTGCGACCGGGCCGAGCGACGAGAATGCGAAGCCCTCGATCTCGATCACCGCACTGGTGGCAGAAGCCCCCTCTGCAGGGGCTTCGTCAGCAGATGCCTCGGTCTCGGGTGCTGCGTTTGCCTCGGCTGCCTCCGCTGCGGGTTCGGCGTCGGACGTTGTGGCCGACTCGTCGTCGCCGGAGCAGCCGACTGCCAGGAGTGCGATGGCGGCGATGGTGAGTAGTGCGGTGACGTGCTTCATGGGGTTGTCCTTTGGCGGACCCTGACGGGTCGGTTGTCGACCCGAACGATCGATGGTTGATCATCGGTACGTTGGCGCTCCTCGATCGGTTCGCGGAACTCAGCGAAGTCATCTCGGCCGTGGCCGTGGCCGTGACCGTGACTGTGACCGTGACCGAGACCGAAAAACGACGGAACCCGGCCGGCGCCACCGAAGTGACACGGGCCGGGTTCCGATTGTCATCTTGTCCGAGCGGTCAGGCCGACGTGAGTCAGCTGTCAAACCGGCTTGCTCAGCCGTCAGTCAAACTTCAGTCAGCGAGCGCCCGAACGGTGTTCGAAATCGTGTTCAGGCGAGATCGAACCGATCGGCGTCCATCACCTTGGTGAAGGCAGCGGCGAAGTCGTTGGCGAACTTCTCGCCGGCGTCATCGGCTGCGTACACGTCGGCGATCGCCCGCAGGATCGAGTTCGAGCCGAACACGAGATCGTTGCGAGTGCCGGTCCACTTCAAGTCGCCGCCCCCACGGGTCTTGGCTTCGAAGACGCCCTCGGCGCTTCCGGAGGCAGACCACACGGTGTCGGGGTCCATCAGGTTGACGAAGAAGTCGTTGCTGAGCGTGCCGACGTTCTCGGTGAGCACACCCATGTTGTCGGTGGTGACACCGAGGACGCGGAGACCACCGACGAGTGCGGTCATCTCCGGGGCGCTCACGCCGAGCAGCTGTGCCTTGTCGACGAGCAGATGCTCGGCGACATGACTGGTGCCCTTACCGAGGTAATTGCGGAAGCCGTCGTTCTTCGGCTCGAGCCATGCGAATGACTCCTCGTCGGTCTGCTCGGCCGTGGCGTCGCCACGACCGGTGCTGACAGCGACGGACACATCGTGACCGCCGGCCTTGGCTGCAGCCTCGACGGCGGCGGCGCCACCGAGGACGATGAGGTCAGCCATCGACACGTCGACATCGACGCTCGACTGCACGCCCTCGAGGGCGGAGAGCACACCGCGGAGCTGGTCGGGCTTGTTCGCCGCCCAGTCGTTCTGCGGGGCGAGGCGGAGGCGGCCACCGTTGGCGCCGCCACGGCGGTCACTCTGACGATATGACGCCGCTGATGCCCATGCTGTCTCGACGAGCTCGGTGACACCGATGCCGGCGTCCATGATCGCTGCCTTGACCGTTGCGACGTCGGCGTCGCTGAGCGCGGTGCCCTCCGGAATCGGGTCCATCCAGAGCAGTTCCTCGTCCGGGACTTCCGGTCCGAGGAAGTTGGCCTTCGGTCCCATGTCGCGATGGAGGAGCTTGTACCAGGCGCGAGCGAATGCGTCGTCGAGCTGCTCGGGATTGTCGCGGAAGCGCTGCGAGATCTCCTTGTAGATCGGGTCCATCTTCATGGCCATGTCGGCAGTGCTCATCACCGGGGCATGGAACACGTCAGGACGCTGAGCGTCGGGGACGGTGCCCGCGAGCGCCGGTGCGGTCCACTGCTTGTGGCCGGCCGGACTCTCGGTGAGCTCCCAGTCGTTGTCCATCAATGTCTCGAGGTAGTTGTTGTCCCACTTGGTCGGCGTGGAGTTCCAGGCACCCTCGAAGCCCGAGGTCGTGGCGTGATGGCCGACGCCGCTCTCGAAGCTGTTCTTCCAGCCGAGGAGCTGCTGCTCCATCGGTGCACCTTCGGGCTCGACCTGGACCGAATCCTCGGGACCTGCACCGTGCATCTTGCCGAAGGCGTGACCGCCGACGACGAGGGCCACGGTCTCTTCATCGTTCATGGCCATGCGGCCGAAGGTCTCGCGGATGTCGGCGCCGGACCCGATCGGATCGGGGTTGCCGTTCGGACCTTCGGGGTTGACGTAGATGAGGCCCATCTGCACAGCGCCGAGCGGTGCTTCGAGCTGGCGATCGCCGGTGTAGCGCTCGTCGTCGAGCCACACGTTCTCGGGGCCCCAGTAGACGTCTTCTTCAGGTCCCCACACGTCTTCGCGACCACCGGCGAAACCGAAGGTCGTGAAACCCATCGATTCCAGGGCGACGTTGCCGGTGAGCAGCATGAGGTCGGCCCAGGAGATCTTGCGGCCGTACTTCTTCTTGATCGGCTCGAGTAGCGCGCGGGCCTTGTCGAGGTTGCCGTTGTCGGGCCAACTGTTGAGCGGAGCGAAGCGCTGCTGGCCGGTGCCGCCACCGCCGCGACCGTCGTGGGTGCGGTAGGTGCCGGCGGAGTGCCAGGCCATCCGGATGAAAAACGGGCCGTAGTGCCCGTAGTCAGCCGGCCAGAAATCTTTGGAGTCGGTCATCAGCTCGGTGAGGTCGGCCTTGACCGCTGCGAGGTCGAGCGTCTTGAACTCGGCGGCGTAGTCGAAGTCGTCGTCCATCGGGTTCGAGGCGGGCGAACCCTGGTGGAGGATGCTCAAGTTGAGTTGGTTCGGCCACCAGTGTTGGTTGGCCGATGATCCGACCGCAGTGTGCGGGCTCTGCAGCACCGGACACTTCTTCTCGGAATCGTTGATGTCGAATGGTTGGTCTTCGAGCGTCTCGCTCATTGGTTGCTCCTTGTTGCTGACGGATGGTTGATCGGGGGTTGTAGGCGGATGATGTTGCTGACAGAAGATGGTGGGGACAGGAAGTGGTGGGGGCCGATTGCTGACGGTTGGTTCTCTGACGAATCACTCGGTGCGGACGCCCGATGGTGCTGCAGCGTTCGCTGATCGACAGGTCGGGCAGCGGCCCCAGTAGATGACTTCGGCTTCGTCGATCTCGAAACCATGATCGTCGTCGGCGGTGAGGCAGGGCACCTCGCCGGTGGCGCAGTCGATATCGAACATCGCTCGGCAGTCACGGCAGATCAGATGGTGATGATTGTCGCCGACCCGGCGTTCGTAGCGAGCCGCTGAACCAGCCGGTTGGATCCGGCGGACGAGGTGCTTGTCGACGAGGACACCGAGCGAGTCGTAGACCGCCTGGCGTGAGATGGCACCGAGCTGGGAGCGCACTTCGTCGCCCAATTCGTCAGCCGTCGCATGGGGGTGCTCCGCAACGACGCCCATCAGGGCGAGGCGCTGAGCGGTCACCTGTACGCCGTGCTGGCGCAAGAGTTCCGTGGCGGCTTCGGTCATCGATTCCAGTAGAGCACCGATTCTGGACTCTGTCAATTGTTTCGTCCACGTCATCTCGCTTCGATGTCTGGTTCGACACGGCGGTGCATCGACGAGATGAGCCGTGCGGTCAGACGGGGGTGCCGTCGACCGTGATCTGTGCTCGGTTGGAGAAGAACGCCACGTGGCCTTCGATCTCCTCGGCGCCGGCTTTGGGTTGCTCGTAGCTCCACGCAATCGCGTCATGCGTGCGGCCGCCCGCCACGATGGTCCAGTACGACGCGTCGCCTTTGAACGGACAGTGGGTGCTGAGTTCGATCGGCTGAGCGTCAGCGACCAAGGCGGACTTCGGGAGGTAGTACGCCGTGGTGAGGCCGGTCTCTTCGAGCAGGACGGGGCGCTGAGCGCTCGCCACCAGCTCGCCGTCGAGGTGGACCTCGACGTGAACGTCTTCGGCATGCGTGCTGATCGTGTGTCCTTGCGTCATGGACGATCCAACAGGCGATGACCGCGCGGTATTCCGTCACTCGCTGATGAGTAGGGACGACGCTCACTCAGCCGCGTCGTGACTGGCGCTCCCTGTAGTACTCCGCGGCCGACTTGAGGTCGGGATTCGCGTCGAGTACCGGCTGCATCTTGTCCCAAGCGGCTTCGACCTTGTACGGGATGAACTCGCGCGGGAAGTTGCCTTCGTGCGGTCGGTACTCCTTGAGGAGACGGCGAGCGACGGTCGCCTTGTGCACCTCGTCGGCTCCGTCAGCCAGCCCCATCGTCGGTGCCCCGGCATACATGTCCTGCAGCGGCGTGAGGTCGGTCGTGCCGAGCGAGCCGTGGATGTGGAGGGCGTCGAAGGAGATCTCGCGAAGCACACGCGCCATCGTGAACTTCACCGCAGCGATGTCGGTCCGGGCTTCCTGGGTGGAGGTCTGGTCGATCTTCCACGCCGTTTCCAAGACGAAGAGGCGCAACATCCGCAGCTTCGCATACGAATCGGCGATCTTCTCCTGCACCATCTGGTGATCGGCGATGATCGAGCCGTGCGATTCGCGCGACAGCGCTCGCTCACACATCATGTCGAACGCCAATGTGCACTGGGCGATGGTCCGCATCGCATGGTGGATCCGGCCGCCACCGAGGCGGCGTTGAGCGAGGACCTTGGCGCCGTCCTGCGGCCCGAGGAGGTGATCGGCGGGAATGCGCACGTCGACGTACTTGATGTGGTTGTGGTTGCGTGGCTCGGGCATGATCTCGACACCCGGCGTCTCGCGCGGGATGACGTACATCCCGTTGGTGCACATGACAAACAAGATGTCGGCAACGCGTCCTGCACTCGTAAACCATTTCTCGCCGTTGATCACCCACTCGTCGCCATCCTTGACCGCAGTGGTCTGGAACAGATTGGGATCGGAACCACCCTGTGGCTCGGTCATCGAGTACGCGGAGAACATCTCCTGGTTGATCAGCGGAGTCAACCACCGCGCTTTCTGCTCGTCGGTGCCGTAGGCGGCAAGCATTTCCATGTTGCCGGTGTCGGGCGCCGCTGCACCGAACAGTTGGGGAGCGGCCGGATACTTGCCGAGGATCTCGTTGACCAAGGCGAGCTTGAGTTGACCGAACCCGGGCCCGCCGAGTTCCTCGTCGAGGAACAGCGCCCACAGGCCTTGGTCCTTCACCTCCTGCTGGAGCTCACGGACGTACCCCTTGACGGCGTCGTTCGGCCAGCGCACCGCATGGGGGAAGACGCGATGCAACGGCTCGACCTTGTCGTCGCAGAACTGTTGGATCCAGTCCAGCTTCGTCTGAAATTCCGGTTCGGTGGAAAAGTCCCATGCCATGGTCATCCACCTTGGCACGGTCGTCACCGACGCCTACGACTCACCAGTGACTCACCCGCTGCCTGGGCCTGCGCGCGTCCAGCCTGCGCGCGTCCAGTACGTGGACGACTCGATTGCCCGGCAGCGGTCAGCGCAGGAGAGGGCCCGTCGGAGGTGCCGCCATTGCTGAGATCGTCTCGCCGGGTGCGTCGGCGGTGGCATGCAACATCACCGTCGACCGAACCGATGCGTCGGACTTCCTCGCCGTCGCCCCTGCAGACACCACGTCAACGTCGTTCTCGTCGGTGAATTGGAGCCAGAGCGGAGCCATCGTGGCGAACACCGGAATCGTGCGGATCGTTGGTTCACGCGCGGGAGGAGTCGAACTGCACGGCGTCATTGGTTTGATTTCGACGAGGACGGGTACTCACGAGTCAGCAGCCGAGACCGACTCGGCGTGAACGAAGAGGAGAAATCATGTCGAACACGACGTTCAAGATGGAAAAGCTGGTCGGCGAGTCCCCCGACGGGATCGAGGCGGCTGTCCTCGTGGCGCTGGGTACGTCCGCGTCGAAGGTGCACGGCCAGACCTGGATGACCGTGAACGACATTCGGGCCAACATCAACGATGACGGCGGAGTCGACCGCTGGCAGGTGGCGGTCGAAGTCGCCTTCAAGGTCGACTGACGTCGGTTCACTTCAGGTTGACGCTGCGAACCCTCGTTCCAGCGACAACCGATGACGCGCATCGACAGCCGGTCGACCGATGAGGTCGGCCAGCTGTTGCGCGCGGAAGAGCAGCGACGTGCTGGCGTAGGTCGTGGTTGCCCATAGTTGTGACCTCCAACGGTGCCGCCGAGCAGGCCGACGCCATCGATCATCCCTCATTGTCCTGTATGGACTGCTCGGCATGTCAGTGCTGGACGCCAAGGGTGACGCGGTCCGCCATGACGCGCTGATCGACTGAGCGAGCGCGGTCAGGTGGTCTCGACAGCGTCGAAGTGCTGTGGCTCGACGGGGCGCATCAGGATGTCGACCGCTTGCCAGGTGGTGTACGAACTGGGATAGAGCAGGATGGGCAGCAGGAAGCTGCCGGCACCGAGGATCACGAGGAGGGGAACGACGTCGACGTCGGGCCACGTCACCGCGATCACACCTCCCAGAACCAGGACGAGTGGGCCCATGCAGATGATCGCCGCGGTGGCTGCTGCGCCGAGTTCGTAGCCGACATCGCCGCGCCGCCAGTTCAGGCCGCAAGTCGAGCAGTGCTCGGCCTTCTTCGTCCAGCCGGTGAAGAAGGCGCCCCGACCGCCGCACCATGCGCATCGACGGAACAGGCCACGCAGCAACATGCGGGGCAATGCGGGTCGCTGGGGACGCACGTGCTCTCTGCCGGAGCGAGCAGGCGTCACGGCTCAGACGACGCGGCCCGAGCAGTGACGACGATGCTCGGCCGGCCGACCAGCGGTCGTTTCGCCGCGTTGATGTCGACGAGCCCTGCGTTGGCCAGCAGTTCGCCGATCTGGGCAGCATCGACCATGGTGAATCCGTGGTGCGCACCGTCGTCGTGGTTCGATTCGAAACGTTCGTGGTCGGGATGTGCCGTGTCCTGGAAGTCCTCGTCAACGAGCACCACCCGTCCCGACGGCCGCAGTGCTCGTGCAATCTCTGCAACGCCCTGTGCCGGGTCGGTCCAGTGGTGCATCGTGTTGACGGCCCACACCCCGTCGACGCTGCGATCGTCGACGGGCAACTGCTCAGCCGTGCCGTCGGCGACGTCGATCCGGCGGCGCGCTCGTTGCAGCACTCGACGACCCGACAGGACCGTTCGGAGGAACGGCGTGGGTTCGACCGCGACGATGTGGGCACCCGAGCGAGCCGCGACCATCGTGCCGGCGCCCATCCCGGCGCCGATGTCGACGAGGTGTTCGCCGTCTTGGGGCTCGAGGAGGTCGATGACACTCGTGTTGATGTCGGATCGCCACATGCTGGGAGCAAACCGGAGGTAGCGCAGCGCGCCGCGCATGCCCTGGTCGTTGGCATGACCATGACCATGACGTTCGTTGTGCTGGGGGTCGTGCTGGTTCGTCACCGGGTTCCATTCGGTTCGACGGCGGCCATGGCCGGAGCGTGGTCGCTGCTGCGGCTCGATCAACGGCGAGGACGGTGGATGCGGACAATCGTACTCTCGCCGCCACCGAGCGCGCCGAGAGCAAGCACGCGATCGACATCAGCACTGCCCGCGCAGCGACGAACAGCCACCAGCCGACGGTTCGTTCGTTCACCCGGTGACGACGGGGAGGCCGGCATCCAGCCAGTCCACGATGCCGCCGTCGACGTCCTCGACCGACTGGAAGCCGATGTCGGCCATGATGGCGCGGGTCGAGCCGCTGCGGTTGCCCGACCGGCAGTAGAGAACGTAGGGAACATCAGGATCGAACTCGGCGAGCGCCTCGGCGAAGTCGTCGCGGTAGAAGTCGAGCATCACGGCACCCTCGATGTGCGCCTCGTCGAACTCCTCTTGCGTGCGCACGTCGAGGATGACGAGGTCGTCCGGCGGGTCAGCGATCGTCGCTGCGGCAACTTCGGGAGCGACCACACGGATTGCTGCCGGGTCCGCCGCCGTCTCGGTCGCCTGATCGGCTGACGCCTCGGCCGGAGCATCAGTTGCCTCGGAAGGGGTGGCGGCATCGCCCCCGCCGCACGCAGCGAGAACGAGCGACGCGGCGAGGGAGGCAGCGAGAAGCTGTCGAGGTGTCGTCATGCCTGCAATCGTACGGTGACCGGGTTCGAGTACTTGACCCTCTCGTCGCGGAAGGTCTCACGATGGTGGACATGAGCATCATCAGCATCTACCCAGACATCCACGCCGCCGACATCGCGGCCAGTCGCGACTTCTACGTCGATCTCCTCGGCCTCCAGGTTGCCTGGGAGGCAGATTGGTACGTGGCGCTCGCTGCGCCGGACGCACCCGGCGCGCAACTGGCCCTGGTTGCCGCTGGTCACGACTCGGTCCCCGTGGGCCATCAGATGCGACCGGCAGGCGTGCTGATCTCGTTCGGGGTGAGCAATGCGACCGCCGTCCACGATCGGGCGATCGAGCTCGGGGTTCCGATTGCACAGGAGCTCCGTGACGAGGAATTCGGTCAGCGGCACTTCATGGCCGTCGATCCCGACGGGCTCCTCGTCGACGTCGTCGAGACATTGTTCGTGCCCGAGGAAGGGTGAACGTGCCAGGCCGTCTCGCTGTCGTGAGACGGAAGCGACCACAGTGTCTTCGGTGAGCACGGACGAGCGCGGAGTGGAACTGTCGATCGGTCAGGTCGCATCGATGACCCGGCTGACGATTCGTGCGCTGCGGCACTACGACGACATTGGTCTGCTCCGTCCAGCGCGAGTCGACCCGAGTAGCGGCTACCGGTACTACGCGCCCGATCAGATCGAGGTGGCCGGCACGATTGCGGTGCTGCGCGGTCTCGGCATCGACACGACGACCACCGCTGGGCTCCTCGCCGGCACCGTCGACATCGGTTCGGTGATCGAGGAGGAACAACGACGGTTGATGCAGATCGAGCGGCAGCGCCGCGATTCGGTTGCCGTCTTGAATTCGCTGGGCGCACCGTTACAGCCGACCGAACCGACGATCGAGTACGTCGATGCGTTCTCGATGTTTGGAACCCATGCACGTGTTCCGACGTCGGACGACATCGCACTCGTCGGCGCGGCCTTCGAAGCACTGTTCGGGGCGCTCGCCGCGGCGTCGATCGACCACGATGGCGATGGCATCTGTGTGATTCATCGAAACGCCCGAGACGAACTGTGGCTCGACATCGGGGTCCGAACGGGGCATCGCAGCGCGTCGATCGACGGTTATGAGTACCTCGACATCGGCGCGGCGCGAACAGCCCGAATCGTGCACTGCGGGCCGCTTGCGAGCCTCCCGCTCGGTCATGCCCGACTGGCGGCCTGGATCCACGAGAACGGGCTCGTCCCGGCGGGTCCGTCGCGCGAGACGTATCTCGGTGCGCTCGACGATCAGCGCACCGAGATCGCAGTTCCGCTCGCACATCAGGGATGACTGGAGTCACAACGTGCGGTCATACCGACCGCGCCAGTCGGTCATCGACGGTGATGAGCACTTTTCTGTGCCTGAGCTCGTCGACTGAACTGACGCCGTTGACTGCGCTTGCAAGTGCTGGTCAATGACGGTGGTCCCTCAACCGCAACAGGTGTGTTCGAGGGAGTCAGCAGTGAAGGTGCGCCATGCCATCCACGCCGCAACGGCCGCGATGGCCAGCCCAGCCACTGGGTCGGCCCACCACCAGCCGAGGATCGCGTTTGCCGACAAGCCGACGAGGAGCGCAGCGGACAGCATGGTGCACACGTTCGTTTGGGCGGCTTCGGCAACAGCGGCTTGTGAGCCGAGCGAGATCGCGAGCCGCTTCTTTGCCGCGGCGAGCAGCGGCATCACGAGGAGCGAGAGTGCCGCGATGACGATGCCGATGGTCGACGCCTCGGGCTCATGCTGGCCAATGAGATCCCGGCACGCAGAGATCGACACGAACGCCGCAAGCGCAGCAAACGACATGGCGATGAGCCGGCGGGCGCGATCATCGGCGGGGAGCTGACAACCGTCGCGGCGTTCTTGGTGCAAACGCCACGCCAGAACGAGCGCTGCAGAGACTTCGATTCCCGAGTCGAGACCGAATCCGATCAGGCTGGCCGATGATGCAGCGACTCCTGCTGCGATCGCAGTGAAGCCCTCGACGGCGTTCCAACCGATCGTCAAACGATTGAGCGCAATAGCCCGGCGGACGACCGCGTGACGGCCCGCCGATTCCTGTTCGACGTCGAGCGTCACCGCGCGCTCCCTTCGGCGTCGGGCAGGTCGCACGGGGGAAGTGTTGTGGCGATGTCGAGCAACATCTGCAGAGCGTCGGCGAAGCGTGTCGACACGAGCTCGTAGTGCAGGTGTCGACCCGACCGCGCAGCGGTGATCAAACCGCAGCCACGCAAGCATGAGAGATGGTTCGACAGGTTCGAACGGGACGTGCCGATCTCGTCGGCCAGATCGCTCGGTTGCTGCGTGCCGCCCAGCAGGCTGATCAGAATCGAACGGCGGATCGGATCAGCCAATGCTCGCCCGATCCGGTCGAGACCGTCCGGATCGCTGCCGAGGTCCTGCCGGCGATTGCGCTCCAACAACAGTTCAGCCATGGCTGAACAATAGTGAGGCGGTGGCGTTGGAGCAAGTGACGATCCGGCCACCGGACCTGTTTCACTTGCGTGACATCGTGTTCCGTCGCTCGACTGCACGGAGCCACTTGTTCTGTCGGCTCCGACAGGCCTTTCGGCAGTACCGCTGGTTGGCGGTTCGTCGCTCGAAGAGCTCGCCACACCGCCAGTAGCCGCAGACCGAGAGACGATCTGGATCGACGTCGTCGTGGTCGTCGCTCAGATCGTGCTGGAACTGATCGTCGATGAACGCCACCGGTGCAGTCTCGCCGATCGACCGAACCCTTGTCGGTCCGGGCCCTGCTGACGTACCGGCTGGTTCGCTGACGGTGGCTCGGGTGCGGAAGGATCGCGGCATGCTCGACGACGACCTTCCGGTGCTGCACCTCGATCGGCCGATTCTTGATGCGGATCGGGCGTACGTCGACGGGACGGCGTCCTTGGTCGGGTCGACGGACGCAGAGTTGGCGGGTGTCGCCGCAGCGGTGATCGGGATCGGTCATCGCTGGGACGCCGAACGATTCGCACAGTTCCCTGACCTGCGCGTGATCTCACGGATGGGGATCGGCTACGACAACATCGACCTCGACGCGGCGCGGGCTGCGGGTGTCGTGGTGTGCAACGGACCCGACTCGCCGACCGTCTCGACTGCGGAGCACACGATGATGCTCCTGCTCGCCGTCAGTAAAGAGTTGCCGGTCCACGCGGCGAGCGCCGCGGTCGGTCAAGGCGGACCAAAGGTCGCCACCTCGCTCGAACTCGATGGAGCGACGCTCGGGTTGGTTGGCCTCGGGCGGATCGGCGTGCGCGTCGCAGCGGTGGCGCAGGCGTTGGGCATGACGGTCATCGCCCACGACCCGATGTTCTCATCGAGCCCGGTGGACGGCGTCGGATTGGTCGGTCTGGACGAGCTCTTCGGTTCGGCTCACGTGATCTCGTTGCACGCGCCGTCGACCCCGGCGACTCGACACCTCATCGATGCGCACGCGATCGCGCAGATGCGCAAGGGCGTCTACATCATCAACTGTGCACGCGGTCCGCTGATCGATCAGCAGGCACTGCTCGCCGGGCTCGACAGCGGACAGGTGGCCGGCGCAGGCCTCGATGTGACGGAACCCGAGCCGCTTCCAGTCGGCGACCCGCTGCTCGGACGGCCGGATGTGATCGTCACGCCGCACATTGCGTCGTCGACTGCGGTCGGCCGTCGACGACTCTTCGAACACGCCGTCGACAATGCGCTCGCAGTTCTCGCAGGGCGACCGGCCTCGGTCGTTTCCTGATCCCGATTTTCAGCTGATCGAGCGTCTGCGGTGCAGCGAGGTGAACTGCATGACATCCGTTCCTCTCTGCTGGCTTCAATCGTCAACTGGACCAATCGTCAACTGGATCGAGTGGTCCCCAGTGTGGTCGACCGCCGATGCCCGATGCGATTGAACTCACCGCTGGGCTCACGTGGCCCCGAAGCGCAGCGCGAGGGACTCGAGACCGGAGTAGATCCCAAAGCCGACGAGACCGAACAGCGCGGCGGGCAGGATCCAGAGCGCTGCCGAGGCGGCGATCATGCTGGCGGCGAACTGGCGTCCCCAGAGCGGTGCCGAAGCAACGGGAAGGATGACAGCGAACGCCATGAGTTGAGACGGTGACGCGGGGGCAAACGATCCGAACCAGGCCGAGGCAACAGCGGTGATGGACGCGGTGATGCCGGTGAGGGCGAGCAAGATCCATGCCGCGATCGCGACTCGCCGCCACCCGCCAGCGGCCCACCGAGATCGCAGTGCCACTGCTGCCCACATGATCCAACGCTTGAGCCATGGCATGCCGGCCTCGCGCATCATCAGGCGAAAGAATCGATCAGCCAGTGCGTCGCTGCCGAGTGCGCCGCTGTTCGGTACATCGCGAATGAGCCGGTCGTGAATGATCGCCGCGAGGGTGTGGCGGCCGTAGCTGTTCTCGAACCAACGCATGAACGAAGGGATCGAGGCCAGATCGGTCGGTTCGCTCGCTGAAGGCTTGTACGTGCGCGCATCGTCGACCGCTGCTCGAGCGTCGGATTCGCTTGTGCCGTCGGCGACCATGCGGCGGACCAGGTCATCGAGCGTTGCGCTGTGGTCGAATTCGAACGCGGCCCCGACGAGAAACTGGGAATGATCGACCTGCTCGAGCGGCACGCGTCCGTTCGCTCCGCTGATCTTGAATCCGGAGTTCGGCGAAACGCTCCACGAAGAAGTTGCTCGTCTGATCGGGGCGGTGCCTGCGAAGTCGTTCGCTGTCATTGTCATGTCGTGCTCCTCCTGGTGCTGCCATCCGTAACGACGGCGCTTCAGTCAAGAGAGGCACGACGATGTCTCAGAAATACATCGAAGTGGATGCAGATGGGTCTTTGTTCCGCTGAGGGCGCTGTGCGGGAGTCGATCATGTTGAATGATCTTTTGCTAGTGCGGCTCGCAATAGATTACGATGAACTCCATGGCTGAGGTCGTGGAAGTGTGCAGTGTCGACGCGCCGGCGTCGGTCGTCTGGTCGGTGCTCGCCGACTTCGACGCGATCAGCAGCTGGGCGCCGAGCGTCGACCACTCGTGTCTGACCACCAGCGCTGCGGGCGGTGTGGACGGTGTGGGGGCGACACGCCGAATCCAAACCGGTCGCACCACGGTGTTGGAGACGGTGATCACTTGGGAGCCGGAGCGTCGACTCGCCTATGTGATCACCGGGTTGCCGCCGGTCGTTCGATCAGTCACGAACACGTGGCAGCTCATCGAATCTGGCGGCACCACCAGCGGAACCACGAAGGTGACGCTGACGAGTTCGATCGATGCCGGCCCACGCCCACCGCAACACGTCGTCGCTCGTGTCGTCGGTCGAGCACTGGCCAAGGCGTCGCGGCAGATGCTCGACGGGCTCAACCGCCACGTGCAGAACCAACAGCAGGGAGCAACGGCGTGACCGCCACACCGCATCACCCCGAAACCGAACTGCGGGCCAAGGGCGCCGTTTTCGAGAGTCAGACCAGACGGCGCGACCCACTGGCCAATCACTGGGTGGTCGACGGCAACCTCGTGACCGGACAGAATCAGAACGCTGCGCCGATGGTCGCCCGCGAACTCATGCAACTGCTCAGCAATGACGAGGCGACTGCGGCGTCGTGATCGTGGCGGTTGCGAAGACCCTCGGCTCGATGCTGACGGCGCCGATCCGCCGCCGACGCATGCCCGCGGACACGCCGCCTGCCGGTCGAGAGAGCTACGAGCCGATGCCCTTCGCTTCATCGCTCGCGGCAGCGACACTCCCGGCAGCCGACGTCCCCGTCGCCAAGACACCTGCGGGTGGCTGGAGCGGAGGAGACTGGCCGGCACCGGTGCTGGCGGGCTGTGACGAACCACTCGTCGAGGGTGCTCCTGATCTGCGCGGCGTCTGGCGAGTGGAGAAGGGTCCGTTGAAGGGCCACGTCGAACGAGTCGAGCAGGCCGGTGATCGTGTGGTGATCACCGCTGGCAAGGTGATCCACGACATGTTCGCGAACGGCACCCTCGAAGGCGGCGTGAACGACGTCGGCGAGGCGGGCACGCAGGTGTCGGTCGCAGCCCGATTCGAGGACGGTCGCCTCAACCTCTACCCGGGCAACAAGCGTGTCGTTGCCGTCACGCGTTACCTCGACGGTGAGGAGATGGTGTGGCGTTGGGGTCCGTGGCGCAATCGCCTGCGGCGTCTCGACGAACCGACGAGCCGCCGTTCAATCGACGCTTCCGCCTGAACGCTTCGAAGCGGCCGACGATTTCCTCGGTCTGCTCGGGTGACCACTCGACGCCAGGCCGCGTCGCGAACGGGCAGATCCAGTGCCCGTACAGCGCGACGTTGTCCATCACAGCTGACTCATGCGAACAGCTGCTCGCAGCCCGTTCCGTCGATCACCGCGTCGACGCGACTTCTGTCGGCGTCATTGAGCGCGCCGTAGGCCTCGCGCAGCCACTGGAGGCATTTGCCCTGGTAGCCGAACGGCGCCTGGCGGTACTCGCGGCTCTGTCCGTCAAGCCCGACGATCTCGCAGACGACCTCGTCGGCACCGGACATCAGCGCCTGGGCGTTGGCCACGAGGAATGGGGCATAGGTGCGTCCGCACTCGGCGAGGAGGTCATGTGTTGCGGGATCGAGGTCGTCGATCGACATCCACCCCCCATCGCCAGCACCAGCGCCAGCACCAGCAACAGCAACAGCACCATCTTCCTCGACGGGCAGCCACGAGAGGTCGTCCATGCGCTCGACCCAGTTCACGACCTTCGGGGCGACGTCGACCGCCACCGCCGTCGACGTGGGGTCCCAACGCACGAGCTGCGTGAGCTGTCCGTACAGGCCGAAGTCACCGCGCCCAGGCCGGTCGCCGAGCATGAAGTCGCTGCGTGCGAATCGGGCCTGCATGATGCTGAGTACCTGCCGGTAGGAGTCCTCTATCAGCGGCGTGTTCCACTCGGTCGATCCCACGAGCGCGCGGCGGCCGATCTGGCGCTGGGTGATGAAGTCGGCGCGTTGCCGGGCTTGATCCGAGTCGAGTTGGAGGTCGCCGCTCAGCGGAAGCAGTTTGCCGGCCTTGGCGATGTCGGCCTCGTAGGTCCAGCGGTAGTGGTACATCATCTTGGTGACCCACTCATCGCCGAAGTCCTCGATCAGCGCGTCGATGAACGCGAGTGCCGGGTCGGTGGGCACGACACTGCGGTCGGCGTGTTCGGCTTCGAGCCGCATGATCTGCGGTGACGAGTCGACGGTGATGTCGCCGTAGCCGTCGCCCTCTTCGTTGGGGTACGCGATGACGGGGATGATCGGCACCGGCGGCGCGGGTAGGTCGTCCCACTTGGATTCGCGGAGCATCCATCGGAACGGGATCCGCCGGTAGCGCAGCACGCCGCGCATCTTGAGTGTGTAGGGCGAGCCGTACTGGCCGGCCAGGACGATCGGATGTGGGTTGCTCATGAGAGTGCTCCGTTCAGGGAAACGATGTAGCCGACATTCGGCTCTGCTCGGCCTCTCGAGCGCGGGACGGTCCGGCGGGAACAGGGGGCCAGAGCGAGTGCTTCGACGGATGCCGTTCAGGGGACCTTCTGCAGTGTGGAGATGAACCATTGCACATGGGGCGTGTCGTCGTGCCGGGGATGCCAGATCACGTCGAACTCCTGCAGAGGTAGGTCGATCGAGATCGGTCGCACGACGAGTTCGAGCTGGCGAGCAAAGAGGTCAGCGACGCTGCGCGACAGCACGACGATCAGGTCGGTCTCGGCCACGACATACGGGGCGGGCAGGTAGTTGGGCACTGTCAGCGCGACATGGCGAGCCTTTGACCGTGCGCCGATCGCTCGTGCAATCGCACCCGGGTCGTCGCGAGTTGGTGCGATGCGCAGATGCTGGTGAGCGAAGAGTTGTTGCTCGGTGAGGTGGTCATCGGCCAGCGGAGCGTCTTGGAGTACGGGATGTCCGCTGCGCATGAGGGCGACGGTGTCCTCGTCGAAACACCGAGCACGTCGGAGCGTCGGATCGAGGCGGCGATAGACGCCGATGAGCACGTCCAGGTCGTTGCGGCGAAGCAATTCTGGGCCGTCGATGACCCCGAGCGTCTGAAAGTCGAGTCGAATCGCTGGCGCCTCTGCGGAGAGCTGCCGCTGGAGTCCAGGCAGAACGCGCAACATGACGTGGTCGGTCGTGGCAACTCTGATGGTGGCATCGCAGGTCCCCGGGTCGAATGGATCGGGCGTGTCGAGGGCGCTGTGGAGCGCTTCGAGTGCTGGCCTGAGATCGGTCTGGAGCTGGCGAGCTCGTTCGGTCAGTTCCATCGAATTGCCGGAGCGAACCAGCAGGGGATCATCGAGCAGCACCCGGAGACGTTTGAGCGCGTTCGAAGTTGCTGGCTGCGAGAGCCCGGCTCGTTCTCCAGCTCGGGTCACGTGGCGTTCGATGAGGAGCGCATCGAGTACGAGCAGGAGGTTGAGGTCGATTCGTGCGAGGTTCGGCAGGTCCATCAAGATCCGAAGGTATCAGTCCGATGAATGACGTCTCATCTTGAGCATTCATTGGATTTGTGGCCGGACATCGATCACTCTTGAGACACGCCCACCAGTCAGAGGAGCACGTCGTGATCAGCGGAGCAATCGAATCGGAGGACCTCTCGACCAAGGAGCACATGCTCACCGGCCACACCCAGATCGAGAAGCCGTGGAGCGAGAAGGACGCCGGCGCCTTTGCGCCGAGCACCGCTGTAACTGCTGAGAGGTCGGCCAGTTGATGGGGACCGACCGAGCGAGCGCGATCGTGGACGGAGGCTTCGTCGACCGAGCGTTGGAGGCGGCCAACCTGAACGCCTTGCGGATCGCGCTCTACCACCAGACGAACGATCCTCGGCTGGCGGCGATGGAGGTGAAGCAGGTGCCGGCGCAGGGAGGTGCGCTCACGGCCTACGTGCTGCACCGCCAGCACCACGACGAGCTGCGGGCCATCGCCACCGAATACTTCTCTCAGCGTCTCGGTACTGAGAGTGACCACAGCGTCCGCCCACACCCGACCCGTGAGGAAACCGCCGACCTCATCACGCTGTTCACCGGCGAAGCGCCGACAGAGACCGAGCTGGCGTTCAGCTACGAAGACCTCGCGTTCGAGGACTTTCCCCGCAACATCGATTGGACCAACGGCCGGCCTGAAAACGTCGATGACTTCCACGTCACCATCGTCGGTGCCGGTTTCAGCGGCCTCGTCATGGGAATCCAGCTCGACCGCCTGGGCATTCCGTACCGGATCATCGAACGAAATCCGGCGGCCGGCGGCACGTGGTTCACCAATGACTATCCCGAGGCCAGGGTCGACATCCCGTCGGCGATCTACCAGTTCCGGTTCATCAAGCAGTACCCGTGGAAGAGCTACTTCGCCACGCAAGCCGAGCTGGCGGAGTACGTCGCGATGATCATCGACGAGTACGACCTCGCCTCGAAGATCAGCTACGACACCGCCGTCGCCGACGCCACCTGGAATGAGACGTCCAAGCGCTGGGACCTCGAGCTCGTGGGGCCCGATGGTGCCGCCTCGATCGAGACCAATGCGGTGATCAGTTGCGCCGGGTTGTTCAACAAGCCGAACCTGCCGGACATCGAAGGGATCGAGTCATTCGAGGGCCACATGTTCCACACGACCGAGTGGGATCACTCCGTCGACTACAACGGACTCGACATCGCCCTCATCGGCACTGGTTCCTCTGGGGCCCAGCTGATGCCCAACTTGGCCGAAGCAGCGAAGCAGCTCAACGTCTATCAGCGAACCGCGAACTGGGTGACCCCCGTGGTCGGCTATCGCAATCAGATGCCCGCGGAGGAGCGTTGGTTGTTCGACTCGATGCCCGGCTACTGGAACTGGTTCATCTTCGCCAGCTACGTCGCGCAGATGCAGATGCAGAGCCTCCAGGTGATGGACCCCGAGTGGATCGCTGCTGGCGGGCGGGTCAACGAACGCAATGCCAAGTTCGAAGCGCGGCTCACCGAGTTCATCCGCAGCAAGGTCGGCGACGACGACGAGCTCTTTGCCAAGCTCGTGCCTTCCTACCCACCACTGGCTCGCCGCCTGATCATCGACAACGGTTGGTACGACGCCCTGGTCCAAGACAACGTCGACCTCGTCACCGATGGCATCGAGCGCATCACACCCAACGGCATCGTGTCGATCGACCCGAAGACCGGTAACGAAATCGAGCGCTCCGTCGACATGATCGTCCTCGGCGCAGGGTTCAAGGTGGCCGAATATCTCTGGCCTGTGCCGTACACGGGCCGCAACGGCATGTCTCTCGAGAAGTTGTGGGCTCGTGACGGAGCCCGCGCCTACGTCGGGATGACACTTCCAGAGTTCCCGAACATGTTCATCTTCTACGGCCCGAACAGCCAACCTCGCGGTGGTGGCTACCACTCCTGGGTCGAGATCTTCTCCCGCTACGTGTGCGGTCTCATGGTCGAGATGATCGAAAGTGGCTCGTCCTCGATCGAGATCAGCCA
>ENA-ORXT01001911-ORXT01001911.1-marine-metagenome-genome-assembly--contig:-NODE-1911-length-26450-cov-51.171501_pt1 | contig 26450 bp, 19 predicted proteins | sample MGYA00237868_ERZ511482 | MGnify/ENA metagenome assembly ERZ511482
GCATTCACCCAAGATGATATCACAAACTTAGAAAAGAATGGATCATATTCTCTTTCTGTAAATGGTGAGAGTTATGAGCTTTCACTTGCAGATTTTGAGATTTCTGCTGAAGAGATTCCAGGCTGGCAAGTCGCTCAAGATGGAGACATCACAGTGGCTCTTGATATCACCTTGACAGATGATCTACGTGCTGAAGGTATGGCCAGAGAATTAGTCAATCGTATACAGGGTATACGTCGTGATACTGATCTCGATGTCACGGATCGCATCAGTATACTCTTACAAGATCATGAGTCTATTAGGAATGCTGTTACTCAGTATGGAGATTATATAATGGCAGAGGTATTAGGTGAGTCGCTGACTCTGACAGATACAACAGAAGGTACAGAGATAGAGTTACCTGGAGAAGTGAAGCTGCTGGTTAGGGTGGGGAAGGTGTAGTCTCACCCCATCAATTCCCCCAAGCCCACATAAGCATCAATAGCATCCAAAGAATGCTCATTCTTGTGCAACGGCTGATTAGATATCAGAGTCGTAAATATAGACTTCTTGATCTTAGTAGAAGAACGGAATAGCGCTTTCCTTTGATTCAGTTGCTTGGCGTAGCTGGCGGATATAGTGATATCGGTATCATAAAATTTACACTCACATAAGTTGATGGTTTTGTCTTTTCTGTCGATGAGGAGATCTATCTGGAAGCCCTTGTTTGTCTTGGTGCCAATGTGTCTATAGCTAGCGGTTTCTGTGTAGACCTTCGATATGCCGAGTGCTTTTTTGATATTAGCGATGTGCTTATAGCATAGTGCCTCGAAAGCGTAGCCCGACCATATTTTATATTTCTGAGATTGCGATATGAGTTGCCATACATCCTCGTCAGTTTTTTTCTGGGCTGTGATAAATCTATGATAGAATATAGAGTACTCATCTGCCAGCCTATAGATGGCACCCCTTTTCTTTTTGCCGTAAGGCGCTTCCTCTATGACGAATCCTGATAGTAATAAGTCTTCCATTGCTCTGGTGTATGGGCCGCCTGCATCGACTTTAGATTTTTTGATAAGTTCTGCTCTGGTGAGTCCAGATCTTACAGTGGATAGTGCTTTGACGATGGCTTCATGATTAGAGGGATTATCGTAGATGGCTTTGTATAGATTGTCGTACTCATAGCGTAAGATACCCGTGTCAGAGAAGCACATCCTGTTGATGGCGGTAGTGGGGGATTCTCCTTTCTGGATGTTTTCTAAGTAGTAGGGGATGCCACCCATGACCATATATAATTCAGTGATGGCATTGTCATTAAGTTTTATTTTTTTGCTGAGTAAGAAAGCCTTAGTCTCTGCTAATGTAAATGGCTTAAGCTGTATCTGATGTGTGATTCTGTTATGGAAGCCACCTTTGTCATTGATAATTTTTTTGTTGATCCATGATGTAGCGGATCCGCATATGATTAGGATAAAATGTTTTTCTTTTGAGATATAATCATTCCATAGGTGAGCAAGCATCTGTATAAATCCTGACCTTACGGTAGCTATCCAAGGCAACTCATCTATAAATATGACATGCTTCTTATTCTTAGGCAGTGTCTGCAAGTATTTTTTGAATAATATAAATGTCTGCTGCCAGTTCTCTGGTGGAGTGACGATAGGGATGTCACTATACTCTGCAAGTTTCTGTATGAAGTTGAGTATCTGCTCTTCCTGTGAGCCATCTTGTATACCCGTGACTCTGTAGCACATCCTGTCCTGATATACTTGGTCTATGAGGTAGGTCTTACCTACACGCCGCCTTCCTGTGACAGCTACGAAGTATGATTTATCCAAGTTATGAAGTCTTGTCATCGTCTTCACTTGTGTGTCTCTGCCCGTTATATTCATAAGATTATTCTATAGATAAGTACAGATACAAAAACTTCAAAGTGTATTTATCTCAATAAATGTACCACATAAGTACAGATATAAAAACTTCAAAGTGTATTTATCTCAATAAATGTACTACATAAGTACAGATATAAAAACTTCAAAGTGTATTTATCTATCAAAAATACATAGATAAATACAGATATAAATTATTCAAAGTGTATTTATCTAGTCGATTATGGCTCATAATGATTGTATAGAATACGAGAATGTCTACGTTAGAACGCCTCATATCGACTCATTACCTGAGCAATATGATAATATTTAAAGTATGGTTAATTGATTATAATGACGATTATTATTTTTCATTTATAATATTTATAAAATATTACTATCAATTTATCTGCACATTAAAAACATTTATTTAACTTAACCATCATATTTAAAATTCCCAAAATGGTGCATCCCTACTCTCGTTTTACAGATTTTGACTTGAATCTATTTGGCTCAGGGAATCATACACAATTGTATGATAAGTTTGGCAGTCATATAGTCGAACATGATGGTCAGAAAGGGGTATATTTCGCAGTCTACGCTCCAGCCGCTCGCAAAGTAGAAGTGATAGGTAATTTTAATCATTGGAACGGAGAGAAACATGAGCTGCTTGTCAGATGGGATGGCAGTGGTATATGGGAGGGATTCATACCCGATATAGGCAAGGGAGAATTATACAAATATCGAATCTACTCTAACAACGATTATAAAGTAAGAGAAAAAGCAGATCCCTATGCTCGGAAATACGAGATGCCTCCTAAGACAGCAAGTGTCATCTGGTCAGATGAGTATACATGGAAAGGTAAACAATGGAATAAGCGAAAGAAAGAAGCAAATAAATTAGATGGGCCAATCAGCATCTATGAGTTACACCTCGGGAGCTGGAGGAAAAACAGTGAGGGTCACTCATTGTCCTATATAGAGTTAGCTACAGAACTTGTAGATTATATTGTCGACATGGCGTACACTCATGTAGAGATGATGCCAGTCATGGAGCATCCTTATTATCCATCGTGGGGGTACTTATGTACTGGTTTTTTTGCACCTACAAGTCGCTATGGGAATCCAGAGGAACTTAAGTATCTCATAGACGCATTACATCAGGCAGGGATAGGCGTATATTTAGATTGGGTGCCAGCACATTTTCCTGATGACGAACATGCATTAGCAGATTTTGATGGATCTTGTCTCTATGAGCATCCAGATAGAGCTAAGGGATATCACCCAGATTGGAAGAGTCTCATTTTTAATTACGAAAGACCGCAAGTAAGATCGTTCCTATTATCAAGTGCCTACTTTTGGTGTAGTGATTTTAATATTGACGGATTGCGAGTAGATGCTGTGGCGTCTATGCTTTACTTAGATTACTCCAGAGAAGAGGGAGAATGGTCACCTAATGAATATGGTAGTAATGAATACTTAGCGGCAGTAGATTTTCTTAAGGAACTCAATACTGCGATATATAGAGACTTTCCAGATATTCAGATGATCGCAGAAGAATCTACTGCGTATAATGGTGTGACACAGCCAGTACATGATGGTGGATTAGGTTTTGGGCTGAAGTGGATGATGGGTTGGATGAATGATACATTGGAGTTCTTTCAGAGAGATCCGATATATAGATCACATCATCATTATGATATAAGTCGCAGTCTGACTTATGCCTTTTCTGAGAATTATATATTACCGTTATCTCACGATGAAGTTGTGCATGGAAAACAAGCACTAATCTATAAGATGCCTGGTGACGAGTGGCAACAACTTGCTAATCTAAGATTGCTCTATACATACATGTATACTCATCCAGGTAGTAAATTATTGTTTATGGGAGGTGAGATAGCTCAGACTTCTGAATGGGATGTAGACGAATCGATACCATGGCACTTATTGCAATATGAAGCTCACAAAGGAATGCAGAATGCGGTAAGAAATCTTAATAATCTTTATAGAGAATCTCCGAGTTTATATGAAAAGAATTATCGTAGTGATGGATTCTCTTGGATAGATTATGGCGACAGCCATAACTCGGTGTTATCATATAAGAGAATAGGGCATAGCAGTGAGCTTATAATTATTCTTAATTTCTCTCCAGTCGTCAGAGAGAGCTATAGGTTAGGAGTACCAGAAAGTTCGTTTTACAGAGAAATATTTAATAGTGATGGTATAGAGTATTGGGGTAGTGGTGTATCTAATAGTAATAAGATACCAACAAGTGAAATTGCTTCTCATGGCCATTCTCATTCAATAGAAATTACAATACCTCCACTTGCAGGGATCATACTCAAACCATTAAGTGAATGATAAAAGTATTACATATCTCATCTGAGTGTTACCCAGCTGCTAAGGCTGGAGGAATGGGAGACGTCGTAGGAGCATTGCCTAAATATCTACCACAGCAAAATGTAGAAGCTTCGGTAGTTATACCTATGTATAGGACTAAGTGGATTATCAATGCTGCTTTCAGAAGGATATATTTAGGTTACGTTAATCTCGATGGTGAAAAAATAGATTTTACCATATTCCAATATAAAGGGAGAGATCTCAAGTATCCATTTTACTGTGTAGATATACCTGGTAAGTTTGATAGAGAAGATATATATCTTGATACAGATGGGCATGGTTATAAGGATGAGCCAGAACGCAATGTGTTATTCCAAAGAGCAGTGCTACAATGGCTGACTTACTCAGATAGAAAATATGATATATTGCACTGCCACGATCATATGACTGGGCTGATACCATTCATGATACAGAGATGCAAAGAATTTACATCTCTGAGTGAGATACCATGTCTATTTACAATACATAATGGACAATACAGAGGAGTCTTTGAGTGGGACAGAGTCGGGCCATATATCCCAGAGTATGATACAGCTCACAGCGGATTATTAGATTGGGATGACAAGATTAATAGTCTTGCAGCAGCTATTAAGTGTGCATGGGCGGTCAATACCGTATCACCTACTTACATGACTGAGATCATAAGAGACTCTGACACATTGACTATATTATATAATGATGTAAGAGATAAATTAAATGGAATTATTAATGGGGTAGATAATTACCTTTGGGATCCAGAGCATGATGTTTTACTGTCGCATAATCTAATAGGCAATGATTGGGAATCATTTAAGAATAATCAGAAGAAAGAATTATGTAAAAAGTATAAGTTAAATAAAGAGCTGCCACTCATTGGTTTCATCGGTCGATTAGCTCATCAGAAGGGAGCTGATTTACTTAAAGCTTCATTAGAGCAATGTCTTCAGTCTGGACTACAGTTTTCTGTGATAATCCTCGGAACTGGTGATAAGGGTATCGAGAGTGATTTAGTGGAATTAAGAAATACATTTCCAGATAATGTGGCAGTGGAAATTGCCTACGATGAGAGAGTATCAAGACTCATATATGCAGCGACAGATTTTTTAATTATGCCATCGAGATTTGAGCCCTGTGGGCTTAATCAGTTATTTGCAATGCGCTATGGATCAGTTCCTATTGTCTCTGCAGTGGGTGGATTGTGTGATACAGTCCCTGACATTAATGATGGAGGTAACGGTATAGTAGTACCTTACGCAAAGGTAGAAGACATATCGGAGGGTATTAATAGGGCGATCGATTTATATAGAAACAGGAAAAAGTATCAGAAATTAAGGTCAAAAATTACAGCAGAAGATTATTCTTGGAATAATTCAGCAAAGCAATATGCAGAATTATATCACTCATTTCTATATTCAAAATAAAATATCAATGTATTAGACAGATAGACGCTTAGGGAAACGAAATATATCTATTAACTGAAGACAACGTTTAATAAAATTCTAAACTATGAAAGACAAAACTGTAGCGATAATATTAGGAGGAGGTTCAGGTTCTCGGTTATATCCCCTTACTGAGGAGAGGTCTAAACCTGCAGTGCCGATTGCTGGAAAATATAGGTTAATAGATATTCCCATAAGTAATTGCATTAATTCTAATATAAAAAAGATGTTCGTCTTGACGATGTTTAACTCAGCCTCTCTTAATGCACATATAAAGAATACATATCACTTCGATCAGTTCTCTAATGGATTCGTAGATATTCTTGCGGCAGAGCAGACTCTGACTAATAAAGAATGGTTCCAAGGTACTGCAGATGCCGTAAGACAGACCCTGACCAGAATAAATAAGACAGAATACGAATATGCAATGATTCTCTCTGGAGATCAGTTGTACAATATGGATCTTGAAGAATTATTACTCAATCATGAAAAACAGAAAGCCGATATAACAATTGCGACTATACCAGTTGTCAAAAAAGATGCTACAGGTTTTGGCATAATGAAAGTTGGTGGTGATGGGATCATAGATGATTTTATAGAGAAGCCGTCTATGGACGTCGTAGAAAATTGGACATCAGAATTAGATCCAGAATATAAAGATCAAAAGAAGGATTACTTAGCCTCTATGGGTATATACGTCTTTAATAAGAAAGCCTTAAATGATCTAATATCGAAGTTTCCAGACTATAATGATTTCGGAAAAGAAATTATTCCACATGCTGTAGGTAATGACAGTTACAAAGTAATAAGTTATGCTTATGATGGCTATTGGGCAGATATCGGAACGATATCATCATTCTTAGAAGCTAATATTAAGTTGACAGGTTATCTCCCAGAATTTAACCTATACGGAAATGAGAAGAAGGTCTATACCAGAGCTCGAATGTTATCACCTACGAAGATATTTGGAACGAAGATCACACAAGGCTTAATCTCTGATGGTTGTATATCCCACGCTAGTGAATTATATAAATGCATCTTAGGCGTAAGGTCTCGAGTCGGAAAAGATACAGTAGTAAAAAATTCTATCATAATAGGAAATTCTTATTACCAAACGCTTACGGATATCAAGCAACTTCCCGAAAATGAATTGCTTGGTATAGGAAATAATTGTCATATCGAGAATGCCATAATAGATCGTAATGTGAAGGTGGGAAATAATGTCACAATTGTAGGCGATGATAGCTTAGAAGATATCGAGACAGACACCTATTGCATAAGAGAAGGAATAATAATAGTCAAGAAAGCTGCATATATAGCAAAAGACTCAAAAATTGGCCTAAAAATTAGATGATTTCAATTGTTTTAAAATGAATCAAATCTATCTTTGCCAGCTTTTACATATAATAGTTTAATTACTTTCTAAAGTAGACAAGTGCAACATAAGATAGAATATACAGAACGAGAAAGCCATCCATTAGAGATGGCTAAGTTTGAGTTGACCGATACATATCTGGAATGCAAAGACAGCAGTGATCTCATTATGAGGATCTACTTCGTATCAGATGACATATTAAGGTTCAGATATGCCATAGATGGTTACTTCGAAAGTGATTTTTCTTATGCATTAGATACAAGTTACAATCCGCCTAAAGCTTCTGTCAGATTGGAAGACCAGGGAGCTTACTTAGTCCTGCATACTGCGACCATCGATTGCCGAGTGGACAAGAATGGATTTGGCGTTACTATCACAGATAAGGATGGCAATGTCATTAATAAAGATGAGAAAGGCTTTCATTGGGAAAAGAATCAGGAGTACGGTGGATATATTGTCCAGATGACTAAAGTCATGCAGAATAAAGAAGCATTTTACGGCTTAGGCGATAAGCCGACTGATCTTAACCTTGCAGGTAAGCGATTCACTAATTGGGGTACAGATGAGTATGGTTTCCATAAGGATACAGATCCAATATATAAGAGTATTCCTATTTTCTATGGATTACACAACAAGTTAGCTTACGGAATTTTCTTCGACAATACTTTCCGAGCTTATTTTGATTTTGGAAAAGAAAGGACTGACGCAGTTAGTTTTTGGGCACAAGGCGGTGAGATGAATTACTACTTCATCGCTGGACCTCAGTTATTAGATGTATGTGAGAAATATACATTACTAACAGGTACACCAGAGTTACCACCTCTCTGGTCATTAGGATATCAGCAATGTAAGTGGAGTTACTATCCAGAGTCACAGGTCAAAGAAATCTGTTCTAAGATGAGAGATTATCAGATCCCTTGCGATGCGATATATCTTGATATCGACTATATGGATGGCTGGAGATGTTTCACTTGGGATAAGGAAAGATTCCCTGACCCTAAGCGGATGGTCGACGAACTTAAGGCGGATGGATTTAAGACGATGGTGATCATCGATCCAGGCATCAAAATAGATAAGAACTATAGCGTATTCACAGAAGGTCTGGAGAAAGGATACTTCTGTAAGCGGGTAGACGGTCACTATGTAGAAGGTAAGGTATGGCCTGGTGAATGTTATTTTCCAGACTTTACAAGACCCGAAGTAAGAGAATGGTGGGCAGACCTATATGAAGATCTAATCAGTAATATAGGCGTTGCTGGGGTATGGAATGATATGAATGAGCCGGCACTCTTCGAGGTAGAAAGCAAGACTTTCCCTATGGATGTCATACACGATTATGATGGTCACCAGACAAGCCATAGAAAGGCACATAATATATATGGAATGCAGATGGCACGAGCTACTGCAGAAGGTGTTAAGAAACATAACAACGGTAAGAGGTCTCTTATAATTACAAGATCTGGTTACTCTGGATTACAGCGATATTCTAGTGTGTGGTCTGGGGATAATATCGCCAGTTGGGAGCATCTTTGGATTGCAGATGTACAAGCGCAACGATTAGCTATCTCTGGTATATCATTTAATGGATCAGACATCGGTGGATTTATAGAACAACCTACTGGAGAATTATTTATTAGATGGATACAATTAGGAATTTTCCATCCGTTCTGTCGTGTGCACTCGTCAGGTGATCACGGTGATCAGGAACCTTGGTCTTTCGGTGATGATTATGCAAGCTTATTCAAAAAATTTGTAGAGCTCCGATACCAGATACTGCCATATATTTATACTTCATTCTATATCTACCATAAGAATGGAACTCCGATGTTGCAACCATTAGTTTTCTTCGATCAGTCAGATAATGAGACCATCGATAGAGACCACGAATTTATATGTGGTCAGCATATGTTAGTCTGTCCTGTGGCTAAAGAAAAAGAAACAAATACTAAGGTGTATCTACCTAAAGGACAATGGTATAATTATTGGACAAAATCACATTATACGGGTGGTCAAGAGACTGTAGTGAAAACCGATTTAGAAAGTCTTCCCTTATTTATAAAAGAAGGTGCTATCATACCGTTATATCCTATCCAGCAATATGTAGGTGAAAAAGAATTCGATACTGTAATGATGGATGTCTACTATAAGAGTGGAGAAGAGGAAAGCCATTATTATGAAGACGATCATGATGGCTATAGTTACGAAAGTGGGAATTACAGACTGGCAAGGTATAATCTAATAGGATCAGAGAAACACTTAGAGATAGTGCAAGAAGTAGAAGGTACTTATGCTGCGCCATTCCAATCATTAGAGATGAACTTTATAGGTGTTCCATTTAGCAAAACTAATGTAGTATGTGATGGAGTTACGATATCTGCGGATTCGTCTAATGGAAAGTATAGAGTACCATATAACTTTAAGAAGGTTATACTGTCTTAGAATATAGTCACTTGTATTATGACAAAAATTTGCCGATCATAATACCTATCCCTATTGCGACTAAGCATGTGATGACACTGCTTAGAATATAGAATATTGCTATTCCGATAGATTGATTATTTATAAGATTATAGGTCTCGACAGAGAAGGTAGAGAATGTACTGAATCCACCACAGAATCCAGTGATCAATAATAGTCTGTAACGATCTGGAGCTATCACCCCTACAAAATATCCGATGAGCATACCAAGAATTAGACTACTTGCAAAATTGGCGATTAATGTAGCATAAGGAAAGCCTTTAGCAGATGGACTTATGAGTAAGCTAATCGCATAACGACATACTGCTCCTAAGCCCCCACCTAAGAATACGTAAAGAGCATTCATTTATAGGATTTTTGTATTTTATTCGTTTTTATATTACGTATGATAATTACAAATGATACTAGTAGCGAAGCCATTAATAGTAGAGCAATGAGTAAGTTAAGTGTACCCATGCCTTGGAATTTGTAGACGATAATTATAAATCCGATATTGACCATAATTAAGATAGCAGTCGCTTGCATATGACTGTATCCCAGATCTAATAGTAAGTGGTGTATATGATTCCGATCTGGCTTAAATGGAGATTGCCCCTTTAGCATACGACTTACAAAAACTCTCAACGTATCAAATAAAGGCAGCATCAAAATTCCTGCGGCAACTGCAGGCGGAGCTTTCACGGCATATTGTGCATAAGGTGTGCTATAGATGACTCGATGATGCTCGATAAAACTAATTGCTAGTATAGAAGCGACCAATCCTAAAAGCAATGATCCAGTGTCACCCATAAATATCTTTGCAGGCGTAATGTTATAATATAAAAAAGCAATCACCGACCCAGCTAAGGCAAACGAAATAGAAGCCATTTCCACTCTCCCTACAAGGTAGAACCACGTACCAAATGTAAAAGCCATAAGCACTCCTATGCTACCAGACAATCCATTGATACCATCTATGAGATTGAAGGCATTTATAATAAGGATAATGATAAAAAATGTCACCAAAATGCTCAGAAGTATAGGGACTTCTGTGATACCAAAGATGCCATAGAAACTGGTCAGCCTAATCTTAGAAAAGAATATTAAAATGGAAGCGGCGAAAATTTGGCCTATAATCTTACGATTAGCAGCAATCGGATCTATATCATCTTTAGCACCGATCAGAAATATAATAATGAATGCACACAAGATATATTGTAGATCTCCGAAGAACTTAAATGGCGTCCAAAGAATAATAGAAAATATAGTACCAGCGAATATGGCGATACCTCCAAGGGAAGGTGTACTGATGCTATGTGCCCGTCTCTCTCCAGGCTCATCTACAAGTTCTTTCTTTCTTGCTACACTTATGATAGAAGGTATAGCAAAGAAAGTCAGTAAGAATGATGTTATAAATGCAAGGACTATATCATACATCCATTAAAAATTGGCTTCATCTATATATATGTTAATACTCACTATCTTGAATGAAGATAAGAGATAATCGAGTGATTTAATAACTATAGGTGAAATGGCGTAGATATCTAACTCATTTGTTCAGTATTATGATGTATATCGATAATATGTAAGAGAAATTATCAAACTTAATATCTATAATCTCTAATTAGTCTTTTCTGCTCTTATCTTGATACTTTATACAGTGAGTACTTCCAATCGATAACTTCCAGAGCATTATGATTGTATGTAGTACCCTAATTAGAGAGGAATTTCTATTCTGCTTCCAGACTATGTTTCATACTGGATAAGAAATTCTTAAATTTAACTTTCTAAAATGATTTTAAGATTTACGTCTTATATAAAGTCTTAGCCTAATTCAGCACGTATTGTTATATGGATTACAAAGAAAAAATAGATAATACAAGACTGCCAGAACACATCGCTGTGATCATGGATGGCAACGGTAGATGGGCTAAGTTACATGGAAAGCCTAGAGTTTTTGGGCATCGGAATGGTGTGAAAGCGGTTAGGGATATAACAGAAGCAGCTGCAGAGATAGGGATAAAATATCTGACACTATATGCATTCTCTACCGAGAACTGGAATAGACCACAATCAGAAGTAGATGCACTAATGCTACTGCTTATTAATACAGTAAGAAAAGAACTAAAAACACTCAACGATAATAGTATAAAGCTTAATGCAATAGGTGATCTTACTAAGTTACCACCTAGAACCTATAAGACCCTCCAAGAAGGCATCGCAGATACACAATCTAATGATCGGATGACACTTACATTAGCGCTTAATTATAGCGCCAGATGGGAGATTACAGATGCAGTCAGAAGAATAGTGGCTGATTCGGCTACGGGGCATATCCAGCCAGATGATATAAGTGACAAGCTCATGAGTTCTTATATGACAACCCATAATATGCCAGATCCTGAGCTGATGATAAGGACAAGCGGAGAACAAAGGATTAGTAATTATCTACTCTGGCAGATGGCATATGCCGAGTTGTACTTCACAGATGTCTACTGGCCAGATTTTAATAAGCAGGAATTATATAAGGCGATCGTCGATTATCAGTCACGTGAGAGGCGCTTCGGTAAGATATCGGAGCAGCTATAAGCTATATTCTGCTGGCATCAGACAATTTTTCCTATATATTCATGTTAATTTGGTGACAGCGCCGCAATTAATCTTTAAAGAATCGTTAAAGCACTCAAAAACAAGCTTTAAAGAGAGTAGATTTGCACCCCTTAGCTAAGCGTCGAATGAATTGTAACTTTATGAAACTACTACCTATCTTTTTCCTACTGTGTATGTACGCAAGCTCAGGACTGATAGCACAATCAGATACTACCAGATACAATACATATGATTATAGTAACAAGCGTACTTTTAATATAGGAGGAATAGAAGTCGATGGCGCTAAGACAAGAGATCCGAATGCTATCAAGTCTATTGCCAGCTTAAGAGAAGGTAAGCAAATTACAATCCCAGGAGATGACATTCCGAGAGCTATCAAATCTTTACTCAAATTAGGATTGTTCGAGGATGTAAGAATTGTACAAGAAGATATAAAAGGTGATCTTATTTTTCTTAAGATAATTTTAGTAGATAGACCTACACTATCAAGATATAGCATAGAGGGAGAGTCAAAAAATAAGCATTCTAACCTTACAGAAATAATCGATAATACAGTCTCGAAAGGATCGATTGTAACTGAAGACCTTAAGAATTTATTGGTTATAAAATTAGAAGAGCATTATATAGAAAAAGGATTTCTCGATGCAGAAGTCAGCATCAGTGAGAAGAAAGATGAGGTAAAGGATAATGCTGTCAGATTGATCTTTAATGTAGAGAAAAATAATAGAGTCAAAATCGCTCATCTTGCAATACTAAATAATACGAAGTTCCAAGATGCTAAGTTAAAGCGGAAACTAAAGAATACGAAAGTAGTAGGAACCTTATTTAAGAAATCTAAGTTTGTCAGAGATGACTACGAAGAGGATAAGAAGTCGCTTGTACAATTCTACAACCAGAATGGGTACAGAGATGCCATCATAGCATCTGACACGATGTGGAGATCTTATAATGGAGATCTAAATATAGAAATCACTGTAGAGGAAGGTGACCAATACTACTTCAGAGATATCACATGGAAGGGTAATTCTAAATATCAAAGTGATTACCTCTCTACAGTATTAGGAATCGCTAAGGGTGATGTATACGACCCAGAATTATTAGAGAAGAGAATGTCATTCAGTATCGATGGTAGAGACATATCCTCTCTCTACTTAGATGATGGATATTTATTTTTTAATATCGATCCAGTAGAAGTTGCTGTACAAGGAGACTCTATAGACTTAGAAATGCAGATATATGAGGGAGCTCAGGCTACCATCGCCAATGTAGAAATATCAGGTAATGATAGGACGCATGAGCATGTAATCAGAAGAGAGCTTAGAACTAGACCTGGTAATAAGTTCAGTAGATCAGATATTATCAGGTCACAGAGAGCCGTCAGTAATTTGGGATATTTTAATCCAGAAACTATAGATATCCAGACACCAGTCAATCAGCAGAATGGAACGGTAGATATTAATTATGTAGTAGAAGAAAGACCCTCTGATCAACTCGAACTATCAGCAGGTTACGGTGGTGCATCTAATGGACTAATCGGAACATTAGGTATAACATTTAATAATTTTTCTCTCGCTAATATAAAAGATAGGTCTACATGGAGTCCATTGCCTCAGGGGGACGGACAGAAAGTATCCGTCAGAGGCCAATCTAATGGTCGTTTCTTTAAGTCATACAATTTATCATTTACGGAACCTTGGTTAGGTGGTAAGCGTCCGACATCATTTTCTATGGGTGTTGTGCATTCAGCATTTGATCAGTCATCATTTGGAGGAGGAGCACTTAATATTACCAGAGGTTTTATAGGCTTAGGAACACAACTAAGATGGCCAGATGATTTTTTCTCTATCAATACAACACTTAGTATAGAACAAATTAAGTTAGACAAGTTCCCAGGGTTCTTTGTAGATAATGTTCCGATCGATGTCGGAAACTTTAAGAATTTCAGCTTTAACACGACCATCAGCAGAAGTTCTGTATCAGAACCTATATTCCCTAGACGGGGATCGAGAATATCTCTATCGTTACAATTCACTCCACCATGGTCTTCATTCCGATCTGATAACTTCTGGATATTGGACGAAAACGAACGGCAGACTGCTATTGATATTGAGAATAGAAAGAGAGGATCCGGTGGAATCATGACTCCAGAGCAAGAAGTCGTTTTTATTAGTGATATAGAAACTGCCAACAAATTTGAATTCTTAGAATATCATAAGTGGAGATTCAATGCAGAATGGTACTTTAATATCTTCAGCAAATTTGTATTGACCGCTAATATTAAAACTGGTTTCTTAGGTAAGTATAATAGCGAGATCGGATTGTCTCCATTCGAGAGATTCGAAGTCGGTGGTGATGGTCTCTCTAACCAAAATGCGGGTATCACAGGTAAGGATATAATCTCACTCAGAGGTTACGAGATTAATGACTTAGAACAGAATAGTGTCGGTGGTGGGGTCATCTTCGATAAGTTTACTTTAGAACTTAGATATCCACTCTCGCTTAATCCTAGTTCTTCTATCTACGTGCATTCATTTGTACAAGGTGGTAACACTTGGAATCGATTCAGTGATTTTAATCCTTTCGATATTAAGAGAAGTGCTGGCTTCGGTCTTAGAGTATTCTTACCGATGTTTGGATTATTAGGTTTCGATTATGGGTGGGGTTTCGACAAGCAGATCCTTGGAGGCGGAGGCTTCGGACAGTTTAATATTATTCTTGGTTTTGAGCCGGAGTAAGAAGCAGAAGCTTCTGCTTCATTATAAGTTTCTTTTCAACGCTTCTTTCTTTTTCCATCTCGATTGCGTCGATAGATCTTCTGTACGCAGATAAAATTCACTCTACCAACGTTTAGTCTGGTAAGGATATATTTCCTTATATATCACCTCCACAATAGTTCTGACTACTTACATTATATCAACAGAATATTTTTTTTTGTATGTTACATTTGTAACCGTTCTGTTATTTACTGATTCATGTATAGTGTATATATTTATTAGCGACTTAATGTAAAACCTCTTATTTGCTAACAATCAAATATTTCGAGTCAAAATATGATTCTATGAAAGCAATTCAATTTACATCAAGAGCTTTTTTATTCCTAATTATAGCGATAAGTAATATTAATGCTCAGATCGCATACTTTAATTATGTACCATTAGAATTTATAGGTGCAGAACCCCTTTGGATACATGTGACCTGTGACAGTACAATGATAGGTGCTGAGACTATCGAAAATACAGCTACATATGATGGGCACTCTCATGTCCACGGAAGTTTTGAAACTGAGGACGATTATATCATACATGAGGGTTATTTGTATAAAGTGAGTAGTACTGTATATCAGAATGATTTTTCTGGAGCTATCATTGAGAAAATAGATATAACGACCGGAGAGCTTATTTGGAAAACGATATTTGATGGTAGGACATCGGATTATCGAGAACATGTGGAACGTACTATTATAGAAGATAATAGATTGCTATTATATAATTATATGATTACCCAAGCTGATCCAGAAGAGTTTCCTGTTCCCATTGTTTTTTTAGGCTGGGCTGAGGGAATTCTTAAGATTCGTGAATATGACTTAGAGACTGGAGCATTAATCAGTGAAACAACACCTGATATTAATAATCCTGAATCTAAAGTGATAAGAGATTATAAGTTTGATGTTGCTCAATTGCATGTATTATCTGATGATAATTTATTACTATATAAACGCTACTTTGATACAACGGCTTCTTTTTTTGTGATTGATACATTAGACCATATGGGTCTCGTACTTAATGAACCAGATACTGTATGGAGCGAACTTGTAATTGACGACTGGGGTGATTCTTATTGGAATCAAGGATACGGAATACGCAGAGACTCTGAGGGATTGACTTACTGGTTGGATTATTATGTGCCTGGAAACTTTACACTGGATTCCGCTCAAGCAAATATTAATATCTATAAGGAAAAAGAATTGATTGATATATTGCCATTAGGCTTCGTAGAAAAAAGCAATATTAGAACATGGTATTTGCGAGATGTTACTGAAGACTATATCTATTTACATGTAAAGTACTTTGACAACGGAGGTTCTAGTCATATATTCTTGGATAAAGGTGGTCAACTGATTAAAGAGATTTACAACCCCTTACAACTGGATCAATTCATCAAATTAGATAAAGATAATAACTTCATAGTATCAGGTAGAGATTATAAGGTGGGTAACAATTATGAGTTTTCATTTTTTCAAAGTGATCAAAGTTCATTATCCAAAGTATCATCTATGATGATGAATATTCCTGATTATGGAATTGAAATCACGCAGATTCAAAAACTTCAAGATAATAACTATCTGGTTGCAGGAGTTTATTACAAGCTTGAAGATTTCAGAAGTAGAGGAACTGCAAGATTTATAATGAAGCTATCAGAAGAAATGATTTTAGGTCAGACAGTAAGTATAAATAACTTAAATGATATCATAAGAGATGTTACAATTTACCCTAACCCTGCTAGTAATATTCTAAACATAGAAATGGAGGAACTTAGCCAGTTTGATGTAACCATATTCGATATGCAAGGCAAGTTAAAACATAATGACAGGTTCCGTGCTCAAGCAGCAGAAATCGATGTGGGTTATTTGCAAGATGGAATCTATACAGTGATCATTAATCTTGATGGGCAGATATTAAATAAAAAATTTATTAAAATTTGAATTATGATAATGATAAATTAGGATTGTCGATAGAGGCAGACCCTACTTTTCTGTATTTTGATAAGGAAGGATTTTTAGTTGATACTAAAGTAGGATATAATATGTTTAACCGATCTGAATTCAAAGCAGGGGTTCTAAAATTCGTACAAACGCAACAATGAATTTCTATCGTATTTCTTATCTTAACGCAGGTGCACAAAATTAGACTAGCTAAAGACCACAGAGTAGATCGAAGTATGTCAGCAGAAATTTAAACGCTATTATAAGATTTCAGAGTTATCGCAGTATACTCATATTGAAGTAGATATCACCCTACCAACGCTTAGTCTGATATGGATACCTCTCTTCATATTTTACTTCTACCATAGCCTTCAGTAATTCTCTTAGCTCATTGATGTTTTCTTTGGCGATTGCTGAGATAAATATATTATCATGATCATAATTATTCTTTAGTCGATCGCGAGTCTCTGAGAGTATCTCTTCCTTCACCTCATTATCCAGCAATTCGTCGAAGTACTTAGTTCTGTACAGGTCTAACTTATTAAATATCATCAACGTCGGTTTATCTAATGCACCGAGATCATTCAGAGTATTATTCACAGTGGCGATGTGGTCTTCATAATTGGGATGAGAGAGGTCTACTACATGTAGTAGAATATCACTTTCTTTGACTTCATCCAGTGTCGACTTAAAACTCTCAATTAAGTGATGCGGTAACTTTCTGATGAATCCTACCGTATCTGACAATAGGAAAGGCATTCTTCCGAAGACCACTTTTCTGACTGTCGTGTCCAGTGTGGCAAATAGTTTATTCTCTGCAAAGACTTCGGATTTTGAGAGGACATTCATTAGAGTAGATTTCCCTACATTGGTATATCCCACAAGAGCGACTCTAATTAGATCTCCTCTGTTTTTTCTTTGGGTGATGGTCTGCTGTTCTATCTTGAGAAGTTTCTTCTTTAGTAGACTGATCTTGTCTCTGACTATTCTTCTGTCCGTTTCTATCTCCATCTCACCTGGTCCTCTCATACCGATACCTCCACGCTGTCTCTCTAAGTGAGTCCACAATCCACGTAGTCTTGGGAGCAAGTACTGCATTTGTGCCAACTCTACCTGTGTCTTAGCTTGGGCTGTCTGTGCTCTACTTGCGAATATGTCCAAGATCAATGAACTCCTGTCTATGATCTTAACCTTAAGTTCTTCCTCCAGAATACTTGTCTGCTTACCTGTGAGATCATCATCAAATATGACCATATCTATTTCATGTTCTTGCACGTATTCATTAATCTCTTGTAGTTTTCCGCTACCGACAAAAGTCCTAACATCAGGATGCTTAAGCCTCTGTACAAATTGCTTAATGGTGTGGGCTCCAGCGGTCTCAGCAAGAAATTCTAACTCTTCTAAGTATTCCTTAGCTTGCTCATCTGTTTGGTCTTTAGTTATAAGACCGACTAGGACCGCTTTTTCGATTTGCTGATTGAGGCCTTTCTTTTTTTCGTTTCCTACTTTCCACTGATCACTCATAGTCTATATTTTAATTATTCTTTAGCCAGTGATAAGGGTTGAGATTTTCTCTCCCCTTCCATATTTCAAAATGTATAACGTACTGATTGTCGCTTCTGTTAATTGCAGCAATGCTTTCTCCTTGACTAACAAAGTCTCCTTTTCTCTTATAAGGATTAGATAGGTTAGAGTATACAGTATAATAATCATTATCATGCTGCAGAATCATCGTAATGTTATTAGAGGAGATATTCTGCACACTTATAACTGTACCAGAATATACGGCATTGACATTACTATCTGCCGTGCTTAGATCTATACCTGAGTTTACGTAGATTAGTTTCTCATTATCTGGATGTTTTTGTTCTCCATATCTGAGTTCTACTTTGCCATTACTGATAGGCCACGGTAGGAATCCTTTCTTGTCTTCTATACTACCTGCAATGCTGTAAGTAGTAGTGGAAGCAGAGGCACTATTGAGCATGAGTTCTTTTATCTTCTTATTCAGATTTTCCCTTGCGCTTACTTTCTGTTCGAATCCAGCCTCTAATTTTTTCTGATCGACAAGTCTTTCCTTCAGTATCTCTGATAGCGAATCGAGTTGTGACTTTATGGCTTCGATTCTTTTCTGTTCTAAGAACAGATCTGCCTTTTTTTGTGAGATCGTCGAGTCTTGCTCAGACAGAGCAGTTGTAATTGTATCTGTATTTAATTTTTTAGATAACTGACTGATATATGATTTCTGTATTGCAAGATCTTTGTGTGTCTCGGACTGTAGAAGTTGCTTACGGTAGACATCTTGCATCATAGATATAAGTAATAGATTATACTCCGCCGAGTTAGTAGGTGACTGTGCTTCTGCCACATCATCACTTTTACTTGCAGTCAATAAGTCGATCTCTTGCGATAGAGTAGAGATCAGTTCTTCACTATTATCTAACTGCTCTTCTAAGGTATTATACCTTGAGATATCACTCATCTTACTTTGCTTATAATTATCCAGTAGGGCAGCAGTCTCTGCGATATCATTCATTAGTTTCTTGCGTTGCAATTCTAAAGATTCTAATGATTGTGCATGACCAGTAATAGATGCAATAATTATGGATAATATGAATGCTATGAGTCTAATATATTCTATTGTATCGTGGCGGAATATTAATTTGTATCGTTTTCGGGATATCTATTTCTATTTTGTTGAAATCTAAATCTAAGGTAAGGTTTTCATTATTACCATATTGGAAAACATATGTTCGCTTGTAAGGTAAGGTCATGGCATCATCTACTAATCTATAATCAGAAAACGACCATGTTCCTGAAGAGAATGTATCATGATATTCTACTGCTTTAAGATGTCCGGTATATATATCGTAGGTGAGACTATGGATGATATTATTTATTTTGGTTTTGATTACTATATGATTTCTATGATAACTGCTGTCTACTATTTCTTCTGGATCTATAATTGGCGTTGCACCACTCAGAAGCATCTCTAGATAACTGTAGTCAGAGCTCATTCTAACTATACTATCCATTTCTGTAAGAGCTGAGATCTTATAATTACGAGATAGACGATCTATGTATGTAACAGAGTCTTGAGTGATGAGACATCTACCTCCTTCGACACCTATTTTTTTGATTGCCATGAGTACTGCGCTATCTTTTCTCATTCTCATACTTAGGATCCCTTTAGTACTATATTCTGTAGACTTAAAGTTGATTTTTGCCTTTGCTTCTATCCATCGGTAATCTGTAGCTGGTGAGATGACCTGTGAGATGGTCTTCTTATCTGTGGAAACTTGGAGAGCTTTCTTTGATTTGCAAGAGTGTAATATTGCGATACTAAATATCAGAAAAATAAAACGGAAACTATACTTAGTAATCATAGATGAGTTAGACACCCATTTTTTTCTTGATCTTAGATTCTTTTGCACCCATATCGATAGCCATCTGCCAGAACTTCTTGCTATTATCTACATCACTGATCTGCGAATATAGATCGCCTATCAGCTCAAAGTAGATAGGGCTATTAAGGTCCCCTGTTTCTAAATCATTCAAAAAAGAAGTGATAGCTGTTTTATCAAGTTTTGACATATTCGTCCAGTTTTTTGCCACCTCTACTGCGGTCTTGAGAGACTTGTTTTTTCCTGCAATAAATCCTGCCTCATCTAAGTAGTCTACCGCTTCTGATATCTTATTATTTTTCCGTAGAGATAGAGCGTGTAGTATGAATGCGTTTGCTTGATTAGGGAATAAGTCTATAGCATCATACGAAGCAGCCTGAAGTTTTTCGTATTTGTCATTCTGCCATAAGTTGATCATCCATTGATCCCATAATGTATATTTTCTATCATCTAATTGGATAGCTTTCTCATAAGATTGTTCTGAACCATCTAAGTTTCCTCCATAGAATAATACATCCCCTCTGAGTGCATGTGTCTTAGCTTCCTGCGGATACAACATGATGAGTTTCTCTGTTATCTGAGATAGTGATTCTATGGACGGATCATTTTTTTCCATTGTGGACAGATGTGGCATCAGCTCCTTGATTTTGCTATCGAGATCTATATCCATATTTTCCATTAATGGCATCAGTGATTGGAGATATTCTGAAGTGCCTCCTGATGTTTTTTTAATCTTTGTTTTAGAGATTGCAAGACTGGCTTTAGGATGATTTGGATCTATGGATAGGAGCTTTTCGTATGTTTTCTTTGCTTCATCTGGTTTCCCTATCTCTAATTGATAACCAGCTAGATTACTCAGATATCTGGTGTTGTCTGGATACTCGTAAGTCAGTTGGGTGAGAGCATCTACTGCTTCTTTTTCTTTGCCTGCATTGGCACATATATCAAACAATCGTCGAGCATTCTCTTCATTGATACCCATCTTACTCTGTAGCGATTTCATTGTTGATATGGCATCAGCTGTCTTCTTATCCAGTACTTGATTGATAGCGAGTTTCTCATAGAAGGCTGGATTATTATTATCTGTAAGCATCAGACCTTTGTAAGAGCTGATGGCTTTAGAGTATTGTCGAGTGGACTCATATATTTCTGCGAGTGTTACGGCATACCATACATTCTGAGGATCTAATGTTACTGCTTTTTCTGCATTCTTTTGAGCCTGCTCCATGTCCTTCATACTGACATATGCTTTAGCAAGCTCATAATAGACAGCATCAGCTTCTCTGTTTCTTTTGAGTAGGCTCTTAAAAATCTCTATTGATTTTTCTGTATTCCCTTTATGCTTTTCGTATTGTGCATCTAAGAATAGAGTTTGATATTCTATGTCACTCTCTGAGTATATATTAGGCTGTGCTGTAATACTCACACATAGTAGGAGAGAAAGTAAGAAAACTAATGTATAGTGATACATATTATTATATGAATGCAATAATCGTAATGTCTAAATAATTATTCTACATGTGTGATTTTCAGGGTGTTAGTCCTAAATCTCTTATGTAACGGCATTGAGGCTGTATTGACGACAATATCCTTTTCTTTTAACAAATTTTTCTCCTTTAAAATTTCAATTATATCCTGAATTGTCTCATCAGTGCTGGAAAACTTATCATAATAGAAAGCTTTCACACCCCATATCAGATTCATAGTACCTAGCATAGGTCGTACAGATGAGAAGATATATATATTAGACTTAGGTCTATAACTGGATACTTTGAATGCTGTATAACCACTGACGGTGATACCCATTATGGCTTTTGCCTTTATATTTTCTGCAATTCTTGCTGCATTGATACATATGGTATCAGAATAATAAGTTTCGGAGCCTTTATTAGGTTTAGCTCTCTTTTCTAATAGTTCATAATGCTTCTCTGCTTCTGCTATAATCTTATTCATAGCTTTTACCACGAGATCAGGATGTTCTCCTACAGAAGTCTCACCACTGAGCATTACTGCATCAGCACCGTCGAGTACTGCATTAGCTACATCGGTGATCTCAGCTCTTGTGGGACTCGGATTCGTAATCATACTCTCCATCATCTGTGTAGCAACGATTACTGGCTTAGCTTTTTGGAGGCACCTTTTGATAATATCTTTTTGGATTCCAGGTAATCTTTCCATAGGTACTTCTACGCCTAAGTCACCTCTCGCAACCATGACCGCATCGGAGTGTTTGACGATTTCTTTGATGTTATCTATGGCTTCGGGCTTTTCTACTTTGGCAATTACTTTTGCGTAATGGCTATTATTATCTATTATTTCTTTGAGTTCTATTATATCTGATGCTTTTCTTACGAATGATAGAGCAATCCAATTTACTGGCTGGGTAAGTATATAAGTAAGATCTATCATGTCTTTCTTAGTCAGACAAGGAAGAGATACTTTAGTATCTGGTAGATTAACGCCTTTGTTAGATGCTATATTAGAACCGTGTAATACCTTGAGCTTCACACTCGTACCGACTTTTTCTACGACTTGTAATTCCAGCTTCCCATCATCGACTAGTACTTTCTCACCTATATTGACATCATTAGCAAAATTCTGATAACTAAGATATATAGCCTCTTTATTTCCGACACATGGCGTGTTGACAAATGTTAGGATATCGTCTTTTTTGAGTTCTAATTTGCCATTTTCTATTTCTCCTACTCTAATTTTAGGACCTTGTAGATCCGCCAATATTCCAATGGGAACATTATACTTTTCTATAATTTCAGTGATGTTATTAATGACTTTCTGATGGTCTTCGTGTGTACCATGAGAGAAATTCAATCTAAATATATCTACGCCTTCACGGACTAAATTAAGTAATTTCTCTGGACTACTGCACGCAGGCCCTACAGTTGCTACAATTTTTGTTTTCTGTCTTCCTTCTATCTTTAATGCTCCCAAAATCTCTATTTATTTATGATAAATTTTATAAATTCAAATATATAACATTGAAAATCAGTATTTTACACTTGTAAGGTTGAAATGTGAAGAAATCATTATTTCTTGGTAAAATTGAACGATTTACAATATACTGTTGTAAGAATGTTTGTAGATTTTGCAATGAAAATCTTTGTTGCTACATTACAATTGGTTTAATTTGCGCCACTAATTAAAAAAAATACAATTATGTCAGATATTTCAGACAAAGTAAAACAAATTATAGTAGACAAATTAGGTGTCGACGATTCTGAAATTACAAATGAGTCAAGCTTTACTAATGATCTCGGGGCAGATTCCCTTGATACAGTAGAGTTGATCATGGAATTTGAGAAAGAATTTGATATTTCTATTCCTGATGAGGAAGCTGAAAAGATACAAACAGTCGGTATGGCTGTAGACTATCTTGAGAAAGCGAAAGCCTAAGAGTTATTACTATTTAAATGCTATAAAAATCCACGAGGAGACTTGTGGATTTTTTTTCTCAATTTCTATTTTCTCAAGTCAATTGTAGTCATAAGATGAAGAGAGTTGTCATAACAGGTGTAGGTGCCCTAACTCCCATAGGCAATACGTACAAAGAGTACACGGAGGCTTTGCTCTCAGGAGCAAGTGGTGCTGCTCCCATTACCCGATTTGACGCATCTTTATTCAAAACCAGATTTGCAGCAGAGGTGAAGGGTTATAATGAAGCAGACCACTTCGAGCGCAAGGAAGGAAGACGAATCGATAGATTTGCCCAATTTGCGCTTGTAGTTGCAGATCAAGCAATGATTGATAGTGGTATTGATATCTCGACGCTTGATCTTCGAAGAGCTGGTGTCATATGGGGAAGTGGTATCGGTGGATTCGAAACAATAGAGCAAGATGTCGAGCAAGAAACCCTCAGGGACGGTCCGCCCAGGTATAGTCCTTTTCTTATACCTAAATTAATAATAGATATTGCTCCAGGGCATATTTCCATGAAGTATGGCTTCCGAGGAGCTAATTACTCTACCGTATCGGCTTGTGCATCATCTAGTCATGCTATATATGCAGCTGCAGATTACATTAGATTAGGTAGAGGTGATATATGTATTACAGGAGGTTCTGAGGCTGCTATAACTAAGGCTGGTATCGGAGGCTTCTCATCTATGAAAGCTCTATCTACCAGAAATGATGATCCTGCTTCTGCGAGTAGACCATTTGATTTAGATAGAGATGGATTTGTATTAGGTGAAGGTGCAGGGGCATTTATATTAGAAGAATACGAGCATGCGGTTACTCGTGGTGCTAAGATATACGGAGAGATATTAGGTTGTGGAGCCACAGCGGATGCTCATCACATTACTGCACCACATCCGGAAGGCTTAGGTGCATCAGAGGTTATGGAGATGGCACTCAATGAAGCTCAATTAGATCCTACAGCAATAGACTACATCAATGTGCATGGTACATCCACACCATTGGGGGATGTAGCTGAGGTCAAGGCGATTACTAAGGTATTTGGCGATCATATATTTGACCTAAATATAAGCTCTACAAAGTCTATGACGGGTCACTTACTAGGGGCCGCAGGTATAGCCGAAGCATTAGCTTGCGTCGTGGCATTAGAGAATGGCAAGATTCCTCCTACAATCAATCATCACACACATGATCCTGAATTAGATAAAAAAATTAACTTTACACTTAATAAAGCTCAAGATCGAGATATAAAAGTCGCGATGAGTAATACGTTCGGTTTTGGAGGTCATAATTCTACGGTTATCATTAAAAAAATTATGTAACACAAGGATGTGATTCGAACATTTTATAATTATTATCTATCCCCAGAAAAAGAACTTGCTAAGAAACTTAAATCTGTATTAGGATTTGTACCTAATAATCTTCGATTGTTTAAGTTGGCTTTCTTTCATAAGTCAATGAATAATAGTGAAGAGACCACTGGGTTCAATAATAATGAGAGGTTAGAGTACTTAGGAGACGCAGTATTGTCTACTGTTGTCGCCGAATACCTGTACAAGAAGTACCCTGGTAGAGATGAAGGATTCCTCACTAAGATGAGGTCTAAAATCGTCAAAAGAAAAACACTTAATAAGGTTGCAGAAAGAATGGGTATAGACATCATACTCACTAAGTATACGCAAGGCAAACTGAGCTATTCCATGCTCGGGAACGCATTCGAGGCGATGGTGGGTGCTTTATATATAGAATATGGTTACGATAAGACTAAGGATTACATTATCTCGAAGATACTCATGAGATACTTAGATGTACATGAGTTAGAGAACAATGATGACAATTACAAGAGTCAGCTCTTAGAATGGGGACAGAAAGAGAGTAGACAGATCTCATATAAGCTTATCAATAAGTATAAACTGGACAAGAGAGATCGATTCAAAATAGCCGTCTTCTTAGATGGTAACGAAATCTGCACAGCTGAAGACTTTAACAAAAAATCTGCTGAACAGATCGCGTCATCGACGGCCCTCAAAAAATTAAATATCCGCAAGCTCAATTGATCTTTTAATAATAAAACCTGTTAGGCATATATAATCAAGATCGATGGATTCCGTAACACAAATTATCTTAGGGGCAGCTGTAGGAGAGGCTATATTAGGCAAGAAATTGGGCAATAAAGCCATCGTAGCTGGAGGTATTGCAGGTACTATTCCTGACTTAGATGTTTTGTTTGGTCCATTTATGAGTGAGGTGGATGGATTGGCATTTCATAGAGGTATCTCACATTCTATATTCTTTGCTATCATCGGAGGGCTATTTTTCGGATGGTGTGGATTTCGACTTTACAATAAGAAGCGGACTCAGCTATCAGGATATGATAGCTCACAAGGCAGTCTTAAGGAGTGGCAGCTTTTGTTCATTTTAGGCATGATTACGCATGCACTGCTCGATAGCTTTACGATGTATGGCACGCAGCTCTTTGCTCCCTTTTCTGACTATCGTGTAGCAATTAATTCTATAGCGGTTGCAGATTTTTTCTATACGGTGCCATTTGCCATCTGCTTATTGATATCAATATTTTCTAAGCGAGGCTCTCGCAAGCGACGGTTTTGGAATTATCTTGGACTTGGAGTAAGTAGTATCTATCTCATATTTACATTGATTAATAAGTCAGTGATGACATCACATTTTAAGTCAGCACTGGCAGATCAAAATATTGCTTATACAGAATACATAGTAGGACCAACATTACTCACTAATTTTCTATGGAATATTACCGTCGATGCTGGCGATCAATATTACTCAGCAAAG
>ENA-ORXT01001912-ORXT01001912.1-marine-metagenome-genome-assembly--contig:-NODE-1912-length-26444-cov-11.907612_pt1 | contig 26444 bp, 14 predicted proteins | sample MGYA00237868_ERZ511482 | MGnify/ENA metagenome assembly ERZ511482
CTAAGGAAGATTTAGTGAAACATATAAGAAAAAGAACAATTCAGACGGGTAGATTATTTTTTTCGTCTTCCCTTAAAGTATGAAATAGTCGGCAGATGAGGGTTTTGTGTAACGGCGACTTTAGTTGTCTGTTTTGACATGACGATTGATTGAAACCGCCTGTACGTACAAAAAAAGGTCGCCCCGAAGGGCAACCTTTTTATATTTACACAAATTAGAATAAATTAGAATTTGTAACTCAAAGACAATGCAAGTGTTGTACCCAATTGGCTGAAGTGGTAGCCATCATAAGTCATTTGTGAATAACGCTCGTTGAAAGTAATCAGGTTGGATTGCTCTTCGATAGGTGTACGTCCGAATGCGTCGGTAGTCGTGGCGTCAATGATTGCTTGCCCTTCTGCATTTTCAGCTTTGAATTCCCATTCAGGGAGTACATTAAGCAAGTTGTTGATGTTCAATGCAATTGTGAGGTCGTCGTTTAGAACGTAGTTTAAGCCCAAATCAGTAACGATTTTGGTTTTAAATTCTGTGTAAAGGTTTGCATCCATACCTTGCTGATTGAAGGTAGTAGGTCCGAAAACTGTATTGCCCAAAGAGACGCCGAAATCGCCTACGCTGTAGTCCAAACCTAAGATGGCTTTGTACTTGGGACGTGAGGTGAAGAAGAGTGCTTCCTGTGTTTCGTTGGCAACAGATTGACCTGCACTTGCTACGATTTCAGGGTTTTTAATTTCGCCTTCTCTTTCGTTTTGAATCACATAGTTTCCTGAAAGGTTGGCAGCGAGTTTGCCTGCACCAATTTCGATGCCTCTGTATGCTGCTACAAAGTCGATACCTGATGTACGGGTATCCAAACCATTGACGAAGAAGCTCAAGTCAGAGAGGTTATTGTCTTCAAGAATAACGTCCAAAGGTGTATCTCCGGCAGCTGTTCCACCTACTTCTGTACTAAGGATGATACGGTCTGTAAGTGCAATGTTGTAGTAATCCAAGGTGAGTGTCAAACCTGAAACTGGTCTTAGACCAAGACCGATAGTGATGTTGGTTGATTTTTCAGGTTGGAGTGCCGGCAATCCGAGTAGTTGCGCTTCACGCGATACGTTGTTTATCAAACCACCTACTTGAATACCTTGTCCCGGTATGAAGCTGTATTGTGCTTTTTGTGTATAAATCTGGTGTAGTGTAGGTGCTTTGAAACCTGTAGAAGCCGAACCACGAAGTGTGATTTTGTTGTCCAATAATTTGTACCGTGTGCTTACTTTCCAAACGAATGCTTCGCCGAAGTCGCTATAATCTTCGATACGTGCGGTAGCATTTACGAGGAAATCATCGGTAAAATCCAATGCAAAATCGAGGTATCCACCGAAATTGTAGCGATTGAATTTGCCAGAGTTACGTGGGTCATTTCCGGAAAATGAATCTGGTCCGCCGGCTTCGTAGGAATCCAAACTACCTTCGATGACTGTAAAATCTTCGGTTCTGAACTCTGTACCTACGGCAAAGCTAATCATGTCGCTAAAGCGTTTGGTGATGTCGATATTTCCAACATTATGCGAAAAACGAGTTCCGCCTACATCAAAAACAAGTGCGCTATTTTCTCGATATTTTTGAGAAAACGTAACTTCCGTATCTTCTTGTATTCCGTTTCCATTAGCATCTTCCCAAGTAGGAACCAATACTTCATTGCGGTTGTGCGAGTTGCTGACGATATACGTTTGCTCGTTGCTACCTGTGGTAAAACTTACGTCAGTCATCCAGCCATTTCTATTGGATTTGAATCCAACTGTACCGTTATAATCAATCAAATCACCGTCGAAAGTTGGTACATAACCTACATACTCACCGTTTGGTCCGTTCGGGAAGAAATCAGCGAGGTATGGGAAAGCGTCTAGCGTTCTCCAGTAAGGTGTACGGTAGTTGGCAAAGCTGTTTACTTTTTTGTAAACGTAAGCGGCATTACCATATACTTCTGCGTTTTCGCTGACTTTTTTGCCTGCATTTACGGCAAATTTCATTGCTGTGGTTTCAGGTGAACCGTTGATATTTCCGGCATCGGGCATCATATTTAAAAAGGATTGTACCTCTTCGATTGGAGCACCAAAGTCGGCAGCTTCGCCTGCTGCACTTACTGTACCCGGGCGATTTGCCAAAAATTGTTTTGACATATCAATGGTGTAATTGATGAAGCCATTGTCGCCGAGTTTTGCACCGCTATTGAGTGCTGCGCCGATAAATTCGCCGTCACCCGCACTAGTGATACCTGTACGCAAAGTAAAACGGCTATCTTCGGTACCATCTTTCAATACAACGTTCATAACGCCTGCGATGGCATCCGAACCGTATTGTGCAGATGCACCGTCACGAAGGATTTCGATGCGCTTGATCATATCGGTAGGAATCGCAGAAATATCAGCACCTGTCTCACCACGTCCCGGAGAGGTTTGTGTGTAGAGTAGTGAACTCATGTTTTTACGCTTACCGTTAATCAAAATCAAGGTACGACTGGGTCCCATGTTTCTGATTTCGTAAGGATCAAGTAATGAAGTGGCGTCATTGACCGGCGTTTGTACGGTGTTGAATGAAGGAACACGGTACTGAAGGGCTTTGTCAAAAGAGGTTTGCCCTGTGCTCGTTAGTTCGCTTGCTCTGAATACGTCAATCGGAAGTGGGCTAGTGGTGTTGGTACGAGGCGCAGTGCGCTGTCCTACAACCGTGATACTTTCCAAACCAACAGCATCTGCTGACAAGACTGCGTTCCATGTACGTGTTTCGCCATCGGCAATGCTAAATTCGAGTATTTGGTCTTCATAACCTACATAAGAAGCCGTTGCAGTGTATCTGCCTGGCGCGAGTTTGAGGGAGTAATTACCGTCCATGTCGGTGATCGTTCCCATGCCGCCTGCTACGCTGACGGTTGCTCCAATTAAGCCGCCCATATCATCGGTCAATTGACCTGAAAGGATTTGTGCATTGACTACCATAGGTAGTGCGAATAAAAACAAAGTCATACCGAAGCATAACTTGATGTTGGTAAGTGTACTTTTCATACGTAAGAAAGATTTTTGATTAGGGAACAGCAAGAAGATAATCTAAGCAAAATGACGCCGTTATTTTTTCTCTACGTTTTTTCAAATTTGACGCGCATAGCCGAGCTACGCAAGGAGAATTTGGGGAAACCGTAGAGGAAAAGGAACAGGCCAGATGTGTAGATTATTTTTTTTCTGTTTCCTTAAGTTGAAATCAACTTGTTTATAGTTAGTAAGTTCGCTCGCAACATATTGATAAGAAACAAGTATATTGCATTGGATTTATAAGTGTAAATGTAGCACTAAATTTAACATAACGCCAACAAATCACTAAAAAATATGGAGGCATTAACATTCTTACGAATGAAATTCGTTAAATCTAATTCAATTAAAAACGAAAAAAAGGTCGTTTCAAATGAAACAACCTTTTAATCCCTTTTTAATGATTAGTGAAAGAAAATAAATAACATGTGCCATTATACTTGTCTTTTTTCCGTCTAAGAATCCTTTGAAATCCTTATCCCGAATCGGGGTTCGGGACAGGCTGTAACTAAGGCTATGTGCGGCTTTCAAAAAATCCTTAGACAAAAAAAATACTTCGCATTATGGGACATCTTATTTAATTTCTTTCACTTAACGATAAATACATTAACCATTAATCGTTAATCATTAATCATTAATTAAAAATGCTTCACATAAGTTGCCAAATCCTTATCGCCGCGTCCCGACAGGTTAACGACTATCACATCATCTGGTTTATATTTTATTTTATCCAAAGCAGAAAAAGCATGTGCCGTTTCGAGTGCCGGAATAATGCCTTCGGTACGTGCGAGGAAAAACGCTGCGTCGAGGGCTTCTTGATCGGTGACGCTCACGGCTTCGGCGCGTCCTGTGTGTATGAGGTGCGCGTGCATTGGTCCGATGCCGGGATAATCCAAGCCCGCCGAAATCGAGTAAGGTTCTATGATTTGCCCGTCGTCGGTCTGCATCAGTAGGGTGCGGCTACCGTGTATGACGCCCTTTGTGCCGAGTACACTCGTGGCTGCCGATTCGCCGCTATGCACGCCCAAACCCGCCGCTTCTACCGCTACGAATCGCACATTTTCTTTTTCGAGATAATGATAATACGCACCTGCCGCATTGGAGCCGCCGCCGACGCAAGCCACGATAATATTGGGGTCTTCACTGCCCGTTTGCTCCTTGAGTTGCCACAACATCTCCTCACTAATCACCGACTGAAACCGTGCCACCATATCCGGATATGGATGCGGACCGACTACCGAACCAATGATATAATGCGTATCCTCTGGGTTGTTTATCCAATCCCTAATCGCCTCATTTGTAGCGTCTTTGAGCGTCTGACTACCGCTTGTGGCGGGGCGCACTTCTGCGCCGAGCATCTTCATGCGCGATACGTTGGGGGCTTGGCGTTCGATGTCCACCGAGCCCATATATACGATGCACTCGACGCCCATCAGCGCACAGACCGTCGCGGTGGCTACGCCGTGTTGCCCTGCGCCCGTTTCGGCAATAATGCGCTTTTTACCCAAGCGTTGTGCGAGTAAAATCTGCCCTATTGTGTTGTTGATTTTGTGTGCGCCGGTATGGTTGAGGTCTTCGCGCTTCAGGTAAATCTTCGCGCCGTGATGCTTCGACAATCGCTCGGCATAGTACAAAGGCGAAGGTCGCCCCACGTAGTCTTTTAACAATTTCCGAAATTGTAACTGAAATTCATCCGACTGACTGATTTCCAAATATTTACGCTGCAATTCCTCTACATTCGGATGCAACATTTCAGGGACAAAAGCCCCACCAAATTCTCCGTAATATCCTCTTTGATCAATCATGAGTTGTTGAGTTGTTGAGTTGACGAGTTATTGGATTGACGAATCCGTGAATTGACGAGTTTACGTTAAGGTTTTTGCGAAGCAAAAATAAAATCCGTCAATCCGTCAATCCGTCAACTCGTCTAAAAAATCTTTGATTTTCGAAACATCTTTCAGGGCGGGTTCGAGTTCAAATTTACTATTTAAATCAATACCTGCAAATTGCGGATGCGAAAAATTGCGAACCGCCTCAGCATCTTCTGCACCTATGCCGCCGCTTAATAGGAAAGGCGTATTTCCTGTGTATTGTTGTAGGATTTGCCAGTTAAATTTTTTGCCTGTGCCGCCGTATTCCACCCCCTGCGCCCCCTCCAAAGGGGGATATTCATTCGCGCCTTGTTTTTCGCTCTGCGAAAAATCTCTCCCTTTGGCAGCCTGTCCCGAACTCGCTTCGGGAGGGGCTGTGGGGCGGACTGCGTTTGTATTTTTTTTCGTATCAAACAAAAAATACGCACAGTATTGTTCGTGTTTTTTTGTTTCGGAAAAATCAAAATCCTCATTCACGCGAAATGCTTTTATCACTTTTATTCCGCCTGAATTAGAGGTTTCTGCAGCGTGGACTCCCTTTATTCCGATAGCTATCGGGAGGGTACGCGAGTTTTTTTCTCCCTTTAGGGTCGGGGTAATTTTCGCTTGAATGTCACGGCAATATTCGGGCGTTTCATCACCGTGCAATTGAAGGAAATCGAGTTGGTGCGTTTTTATTTTTTCTAATACAAAATCAATATCTGCATTGACGAATACCCCTACACGCTGTACATGCGCAGGCACAAGCGGGACGCTTGTGCTACGGACGTAACGTGGCGATTTTTCATAGAAAATAAATCCTATCAGATCAATAGGCAAACTCGCCACTGCTCGGATGTTTTCGGGGTCGCGCATACCGCAGATTTTTATCTTCATGGTCAATGAATGAGTGAATGAATTTTGAATGAATGAATTTGTATAACTGGACTTTGGACATTAGGTAATCAAGCTAACGTATTACCTTTTAGTTAAATGTAAATTAAAGTAAAAATAATATAAATTGAAGATAATATTGAGTTAATAGCTTAATAATCAGCACTTTATCCTAATTTCCCAATCACCTAATTACCCGATGTCCAAAGTCCAGTAACGTGTGATTCATTCATTCAAAATTCATTCATTCAAAATTAAAAACGGGTCTTTTTCAAACCCAAACGAGGTAAGATCTTTCGCTCCTTTTAAATTGGTGATGGCGACTTCCATTTCTTTACCTTCGAGGTCTATCGTGTGATTTTGAGCGATTTTCGCGCCTGTTTCGAGGGTTGTCCAATCTTTCCAAATTGTGGGTACACCACCGATGGGGATGATTTTTACCCACATTTTCCATGATGTTGGCAAGCCGTTTTCGTCCAATATCCAGAGGTAAGAATCGCCGGGAGTAACGCCGCCGGAGGCATAAGTAATCAGCAAGGCTTCATCGCCATTTTCGAGTTTGACGAGTCGCCTTTCTGTGCCTTTGTCGAATGCTTTTGCAGGGGCATTGAGCCAGAAAGAGTCGTTGGCAAAAAACTCCCATGCTTGTTCGACCAAGTCGTCGGCTGCTTTGCCTTCGAGTGGTTTGCCGTTTTGAAATGCTGTGCCTTGCAAGCTATCTAGCACGACGTAGACTTCGTTTTCGTCCCATTTGACTTGCACCCAATTGCGTGTTCTATCCCATAGAAAATGGTGGTCGCCACGTCCTTTAAATGTCCATTGCACCACGCCCGTCGAATCCCAAGCGGGTTTGTTGATGGCGGTCAGCATTTTTTGTGCGAGTGCATCGGCTGCTGCGCCTTGTTTGCCTTTCGGCATTGGCTCGCTTAGCGCAAAACGCAAAACGAATAGCCCCACGATGATAACTGCGGCAAGTATGCCTATGATTTTTAGTGCTTTTTTCATAATATCTAATGCTACAATGCGATAATGTTTTTAATGAATGAATTTTGAATGAATGAGTGAATGAATCATAATGCGATAATGCGGGTGCATTACAAATGATTCATTCATTCAAAATTCATTCACTCATTCATTAATTCTAGTCAATATCAAATGTAATTTCCACTTGCGGCGTAACGGGGCGTGATTGGCAGGTGAGTACAAGTCCTTCTGCTATTTCGCCCTCGTCAAGGGCAAAGCAGGCGTCCATTTCTACTTTTCCGCTGATGACTTTACCCATGCAGGTCGCACATGCACCGCTGAGGCACGAGTATGGTGGGTCGAGTTTGAGGCGCATCATTGCTTCTATGATGGTTTCTTTTTCGCCTACGCTAATGTCGATTTTTTTGCCATTGATGTGTACTGCAACTTGGTTGCCCGAAGCATTGACTGTGGCGGCGGCGACGTCTGTTTTGGGTTCGTGTGGTAGTTGTACGCTACTGAATACTTCGATGTGAATTTTTTTGTCGTCAATATTTTGTTTTTGTAGCGCAGCTTTGGTGGCTTCCATCATGCCGCCGGGCCCGCAGATGAAGTATTCACTGTCTTTTTTGTGTGTGGGATGTTTTTCAAGGAAATTCTGGATTTTTGTGCCGTCGATAGGTCCGATTAAGCCTTCCCAATCTAATTTGGACTTTTTAAACATACCCATCAAACCGCCTTCTTTTTGTTTGGGTGGATTGTCGAGGGCGTATTCGACTTGGATTTGTCCGCTGTAGCGTGCTCGCAATTTATCCAATTCATCTTTGAAAATGACGGATTCTAAATCGCGATTTCCATATAAAAGATATATACTACTTTTGGGTTCTTCTTCCAAAACGGTTTTTAAAATAGACATCAAAGGTGTGATACCACTACCACCACCAAAAAGGTAGTAGTTTTTTTGTTGTTCGACACCCAATTTGGTCGTAAATCGCCCTTTGGGAGACATGATTTCGATGGTATCACCTGCTTTGATATTATCGTTGATATAATTTGATACCAAACCCTTTTCAACGCGCTTGACCGTAACGGTAGGCACACTGTCTACTGCCGGACTGCTGGAAAAAGAATAGGCACGGCGAACTTCTTGTCCTTTTATGACAAATCGTAATGTAAGATATTGCCCATGTTTGTACTCAAATTTGGACGCTAAATCTTCTGGAATATCAAAACTTAATGAAACCGTATCCGGCGTTTCTTGATGTACTTTACTGACTTTTATTTTGTGAAACATTTTTTCGTTATTCGTTTATTCGTTATTCGTTATTCGTTGAACCGTTATTCGTGTACTCGTTTTTCGTTAATTCGTTATTCGTTTACTCGTTATTCGTTGATTCGCAGCAAATATACGGATAAACGAATACAACGAATAACGAATACACGGGTAACGAATACAACGAATAACGAATAACGAATATACGGGTAACGGATAAACGAATAACGAATTAACGAGTTACGAAACAAAAAGTTCGTATCTTTGTGGTCAAATTTATGGAAAAATCACAAGAATTTATTGCACGGACGCTATTTGGCTTAGAAGATTTATTGGCTACTGAATTGGAAGATTTGGGTGCGAAGAATATTTATAAGCTCAAACGAGCGGTATCTTTTCAAGGCGATAAAGCCTTGATGTATAAAGCGAATCTGCATTTGCGGACAGCACTACGGGTGTTGATGCCTATTCATGAGTTTGAGGCAAAGAATGAACATCAGTATTATCGCGGTATTCAGTCTATCAATTGGTCGAAACTCCTGAATAAAGATGATTCGTTTGCGATTGATGTGACGGTGTATTCGGATTACTTTACGCACAGTAAGTACGTGATGCACAAGACGAAAGACGCAATTGTAGACCAATTTCGGAAGCATTTCAATGAGCGTCCGTCGGTTGATTTCGACGCGCCTACGGTGCGTATTCATATTCATATTTCGGAAAAGGATTGTACGGTTTTGTTGGATAGTTCGGGAACGTCTTTGCACAAGCGAGCGTACCGTACTGAAACGCATCGTGCGCCTATAAATGAGGTATTGGCAGCTGGTATGATTATGTTGACTGGCTGGAAGGGTGAACGTCCGTTTTGTGATATGATGTGTGGCGCAGGAACGCTTGTTTGTGAAGCCGCATTAATCGGGCAAAATATCGCACCCGGAACGTATCGGGAACGATTTGGTTTCTATTCGTGGAAAGATTATGACGATAAACTTTGGAATAAAATTCGAGATGAAGCTAAAGCCGCAGAACGCCCACTCGAACACCCGATTGTAGGTTCAGATATAGCCATTAAGACCGTAGAGATGGCGCGAGGCAATATGATTTTACCGGCATTTGAAGACATACGTGTATCGCGGAAAGATTTTTTCAAAAATACGCCAAAATACGAAAATGGCATATTGATAATGAATCCGCCTTACGGCGAAAGATACCATGAAGAAGAAATTCTCGAATTTTATGAAGATATTGGTCATGCTATGAAGAACTATTATCCAGGCTATGAGGCATGGATAATCAGCTCAAATAAAGAGGCGATAAAGCGCATTGGATTGCGCCCATCGAAGAAATATCAGTTGTTTAATGGTCGCCTCGAATGTAAGTTTCATCGTTTTGATTTGTATAGAGGCACAAAAGATAAAGCTAAGCTGGCAGCAAAGAATAAAGAGAAAGCCACAGACGAAGACATAATTAAAGACAAAGGCTAAATATAACAAAATGATGTATTCGTATTTACGACTATAAATTATTTTAAAATATAATACTTTCTTATAACAACTTAAATGTCAATCATTTCTATCTATTAGTTATCGTCAAAAAAAACGGGTATTATTTTCTTTTATTTAGAAAATAATGCCTATATTTGTGATAAATACATGCTATAACAAGGCAGTATCCTTCCTTATCATACACCCAGTTTACACAATAAACTTACTTGTACTCAGTACTTTGCTTTTTTTCATGTCAATATCTGCATCAGCATAATGTAAGACTTTGCTATTGTTTTTTTGGTATTGGTGTGACTGAACTTTATTTTAGTGTCATAACGACTATGGCATCGTAATTTCATCATTTCTAATGATGAAATTACAATGTTTGAAACTTAACAACTCTAATACTTAATTCAACTAAATTTAAAATGTGCTTATGAAAAGTTCATACTTTACACAATCATTCAACACTCGCTTTGTGTTAAAATGTCATACTTATCTCTTGGTATTTATGGCGTTTTTTGCATTTACAAATGAGAGTTATGCGCAGTGCGATTTCACTTGCCCCGACGACATACTTGTCGGTGCAAGTCTTGGAAAATGTACACAGGAAGCAAGTTGGGTTACCCCAACATTTGGCGCTGACTGTGCGGGATTTGTCATTATTGATAGTAATCATGATTCCGGTGATACTTTCCCTGTGGGTACAACTACGGTAACTTACACTGCTTCCGATGGTGTTACAGATGTTACTTGTAGCTTTGACGTAACGGTAGTTGATAATGAAAGTCCTACCTTGACTTGCCCCCCAAATATCTCAGTATCCAGCGATCCCGGAACTTGTACCGCAGCCGTCACTTGGCCTCTCCCAGATGTCAACGACAACTGTACAACGGCTACGATTACCAGTGCTACACATAATCCCGGTGATATATTCCCACTTGGATTTACTTATGTGACTTATACAGCAGAAGATGCTTTTGGTAATACAGCAACGTGTACTTTTTATGTGCATATCATTGATGTTACTGCTCCACAAGTGGTTTGCCCGCAAGACATCACGATAAATAATACCGCTGATGCTTGTGGTGCTAATGCTACTTGGTCACCTCCATCGCCCATTGACAATTGTATCGGTGTTTCAATAGCAGGTAGTACGCATAATCCTGGCGATTTCTTTCCTGTTGGAACAACGATTGTAACTTATGACATTGTCGATGCTGCAGGTAATACAACAAGTTGTAGTTTCGATGTAACTGTCAATGATACGCAACAACCCGTACTGACTTGTCCTGATGATTTAGTCGTTTCTACTAATCCGGGTTCTTGTCAGGGTGCTACCGTCAATTGGAGTGTACCAACACTTACAGACAATTGCGCTGCCCAAATCAGTAGTAGTAGTCACCTCCCCGGTGATTTTTTCAATATAGGAACAACGCTTGTAACTTATACTGCCATTGATGGCGCAGGCAATCAGGTAATGTGTAGTTTTGAAGTATTGGTTTTGGATATGGAAAATCCGACCATTACTTGCCCTTCCGATATTACGATAGCCGTAGATAGAGGTGAATGTGCCGCAGTTGCCAATTGGTCTATCCCTGTACCAATGGACAATTGTGCAGGCGTTTCCATTACAAGTGCTTCACATAGTCCGGGCGATGTTTTTCCCGTAGGCATGACGATTGTCAGCTACACCGCTACCGATGCCGCAGGCAATACAACTGATTGTAGCTTCAATGTGACGGTTCAAGACCTCGAAGCTCCTAAGCTGACCTGCCCCATAAATGTAAAAGTTCCGGCTTCCAGTACCTGTGATGCCGTTGCCAACTGGACAGTTCCCGTTCCTACGGACAACTGTGCCGGCGTAATGATTACTGATGCAACGCACACGCCAGGTCAAACCTTCCCGATTGGTTCTACTACTGTAATCTACACTGCTACGGATGCTTCGGGCAACGTAACGACTTGCTCATTCGAAGTTTTGGTAGCCGATACGCAGAGTCCTTCTATTGCTTGCCCGCTTGATTTGATCGTTTCGACTGACCCCGGCACTTGTGAAGCAGTCGTTGATTTTGACTCACCACAAATATTAGACAATTGCCCCGGTGCAATGGTGACGGCTCAAAGTCATACATCTGGCGATATATTCCCAATAGGTACGACCACAGTTAGTTTTGAAATAACCGACGCAGCCGGCAATATGGCAGCTTGTACATTCGACATTACAGTCGAAGATACAGAAGCTCCAAGTATTGTTTGTCCCGATAATATTGTGATAAATACTAATCCGGGTACTTGTACCGCACAAGCAACTTGGGATGCGCCACTTACAGATGATAACTGCCCCGGCAACCTGACTTTAGATGCTGATTTTGTTTCAGGAAATACGTTTCAATTAGGTACAACTACTATAACATATACAGTAACGGATGCCGCAGGCAATACAACGACCTGCGACTTTACGGTTACAGTAGAAGATAATGAGCCGCCTGTATTGGTTTGCCCTCCAAATGTTACGGTCTTTACAACGCCCGGCAATTGTGATGCACCCGCCGAATGGGATGCTCCCGTACTCGGTGGCAATGCTGCCCCCAGCCTCAATGACAACTGCCCCGGCGGTATGATCACAAGTGTGAGCCACAATTCAGGCGATGCTTTCCCGATTGGTACTACTACTGTAACCTACACAGCTGTAGATGCTTCCGGCAATATGACCGAATGTAGTTTTGAAGTAATCGTAGAGGAATGTATGGGAACAGGCACGACCGATGAAATTACACTGGTTTCTGATATGGACGTGTTTGTAGATGGTCAAGTATTTGGTGCAAATGTTCCTTACCTTTTCACTGACCCGGGCACGCCCGCAAATGCAACGCTTTCAGATATTACCCTTCAACTGTTTTTTCGTGTAAATGGCAATTCATGTGAAAGTGACATCGCAGTACGAGTGACCGACCCCGCAGGCAATGCAACTGTATTCAATGGTCTTTTTACCGGTTGTCTTGGTTCTACCGGTGGTTTGTTTATCAAAACACTCCAGATCCCTTCGGCTTCCACTATTGGCACACCTGCCGATTGGGTCATCGAATTTAGAGATATCAATGATCAAAATGCAGGGGTAGAATATACTGCCCGATTTGGTCGATTGATTTATGATACAATGGTAGGCGACGACGGATGTGCAAACCCAATCATCGTCAATTGTCCTGCAAATGTTAGCACGGTTTCAAGACTGGGCGACTGTGGTACACGTGTAGAAATTCCTGTGCCTGAATTTGGCGTAGATTTCACCGATTGTTTTGATGCGACCATTTCTAATAATTATACCAATACTGATGACGCATCAGGCTTCTACCCTGTAGGTACGACACTCGTCACCTGGACAGTAACCGATGCGCAAGGCAATACAACGACTTGTGTTCAGGTCATCGAAATAGAAGACGTAGAAGACCCGACCATCACTTGTCCGGCTGACATTACGGTCAATACGGCACTTGGCGCTTGCGGCGCCTTCGTCACCTGGCCTACGCCTGAACACGGCGACAACTGCCCGGGCGTAATGATAAGCTCTACGGCTTCATCAGGTACAATCTTCTTGTTGGGCTCAACAACGGTTACTTATACCGTAACGGACTTGGCTGGCAATACGGCAACTTGTAGCTTCACTGTTACGGTGGAAGACAATCAAGGTCCTATACTTTCTTGCCCTGACGATGTCACTGTATTCACGACACCCGGTGTTTGCGATGCAGTAGCAGAATGGGATACTCCGGGCATTACAGACAATTGTGATACAGGAATGATTACGGGTTCTTCGCACACATCAGGTAGCACCTTCCCACTTGGTACTACCCAGGTAACTTACACGGCAATAGATGATTCAGGCAATGAAAGTTCTTGCACTTTTAATGTAATTGTAGAAGAATGTACGAGTGAAAGTATCACTGAAACGATTACTATCATATCAGATGAAGATTTATTTGTTGGTGAAAATGATACACAAAGTTTTGCAGGAAATGGGGTCTATAACTTTACAGATGTTGGCACATCTTCTGATGCTACGCTTACTGATATTCGCCTCCAACTGTTTTTCCGCGTATTTGGAAATTCGTGTGAGAGCGACATCGCTGTACGCCTAACAGACCCGGTAGGCAACGTTACCAATTTTACCAATATTTTTAATACCTGTGATGGTACAGGACCATTGTACCAACGAACACTCGTGGTGACTACGGCTGCGACCACCGGAAATGCAGACGACTGGGTCGTTGAATTTAGAGATACCAATGACCAAAACCCCGGACAACGAGAATATTCCGTTAGGTTTGGACGATTGTTTTATGATGCCACTACAGGAGGCGACGGCTGTGACGATCCGGTCATTGTCAACTGTCCGGCAGATATTACAGGAACCAATGAAACGGGTTTTTGTGGTCGAGCATTTACCATTCCGGTGCCTGAATTTGGTACAGACTTTACAGATTGTGTAGGCGCAACTATCATCAATGATTATACAGGTATCTCTGATGCTTCTGCTTTTTATCCTGTAGGTACGACCTTCGTCACTTGGACAGTAACGGACGAACAGGGCAATACTGCGACTTGTATCCAAACGATTACCGTTACAGATATTACTTTGCCTGTTGTTACCTGTCCGGCTAATGTTACCGTTCCTACTACTGCCGGTCTATGTACAGGTGTAGCGACATGGCAATTACCTACATTCTTTGATAATTGCTCACCGGCTACTATCACGAGTACACACAATTCGGGCGATGTATTTCCGATAGGTACTACTACGGTTAGTTATACTGTTTTCGACCCTTCGGGCAATTCTGCTACTTGTAGCTTTACGGTTACAGTACAAGATAACGAAGCTCCGGTTCTGAATTGCTCACTTGACCCTGTTCGCATGGCAGATGCGGGTGGGTGTACATTCACTATGCCGGGCATCGGTTTTGACCCAACGGCTACCGACAACTGTGACAACGATTTGACTTTTGACAATGATTATAATAATGCTGCCAGCCTCGCAGGTGAAAGTTTTCCCGTAGGCATCACACCTGTAATATGGACGGTAACTGATGATTCAGGAAATAGCGCGACTTGTCAAATTGATATTGAAATCCTTGACGATGAAGTTCCCGTAATTGATTGTAGTACAATCGTCACGACAAGAGGTAATGATATAGGCGAATGTGGTTTCACCATGCCGGGTACTGGTTTTGACCCGACATTTAATGACAACTGCCCGGGCGCAACCATCAACAATGACTACAATGACTCAAGCACACTTGCAGGCACTACCTTCCCTGTGGGTACTACAACCGTTGTTTGGACAGTAATAGACGCCGCAGGAAATACAGCAACTTGCACGATTGATATTATTATTGAAGATACAGAAAGTCCGGTGATTGATTGTAGCGCAATCAATGCGACTGTTGATACCGATCCGGGCGTATGTTCGCACACGGTATCAGGTTTTGATTTTGACCCGACATTCAACGACAACTGCCCAAGCGCGACTATCAACAACGATTATAACAGCGCAGCGAGCCTTGCAGGTGCGACATTCCCTATTGGTACTACTTCTGTAGTCTGGACGGTAACTGACGCCGCAGGAAATACAGCAACTTGTAGTATTGATGTGGTGGTAGAAGATGTGGAAAGCCCGGTATTGGTTTGTCCTGAAACGGTTACGGCATTCACTACACAAGGTACTTGTGATGCTGCTGCCGAATGGGATCTGCCCACTTTGATGGACAACTGTCCGGGTGCGACTATTACAGGAAGCAGCCATAATTCAGGCGATATTTTCCCAATCGGTACAACAACAGTCACTTATACCGCTACTGACGCGGCAGGCAATACGGCTGAATGTAGTTTTGATGTAGTCATAGAAGAATGTGCAGGTACAGGAGTGACAGAAACTATTACTTTGATTTCTGACCAAGATGTATTTGTTGGTGCTGCCGATACCGAAACTTTTGGAGACAACTTGCCATATATCTTCCCCGATTCAAGTCCGGTAGGTGCTACAATTACCAATGCTACACTTCAATTATTTTTCCGTTTGGCAGGTAATTCATGTGAAAGTGATGTAGAAGTACAAGTAACTGACCCTGCGGGGAATGTCAATGTATTCACAGGCTTATTTGCTTCTTGCAACGGCGTAGCTGGCGGATTGTATTCTACAACGATTTCTATACCAAATGCTTCTACAAATGGCGGCGGTCAATGGACGGTAGAGTTTAGAGATAATAATGACCAAAACCCGGTTTCTGCCGGTGTCTTGACACCTAACAACCCGGCGGGTACAGAATATACAGTCAGATTTGGTCGTATCGTTTACAACTCTACTACGGGTGAAGACGGTTGTGCCATTCCTATTATTGTCAACTGTCCGGCACCAGTCAGTGCAGATTCTCAATCTGATATTTGTGGTGCTTTCGTGGATATTCCTGTACCTATGTATGGCGTTGATTTCACAGACTGCTTTGATGCTACTATCGTGAATAATTTCACAGGTACATCAGATGCTTCGGGCTTATACCCTGTTGGTACGACTGTCGTTGAATGGACGGTAACAGACGTACAAGGCAATACAGCAACTTGTTTGCAAGTGATTACGGTAACAGACATTACGCCGCCGCTCATTACTTGTCCTGACGATGTGGTCGTGAGTACAGCAACAGGTGCATGTGGCGCAGTAGCCGTTTGGCCTCAACCTGTATTTTCAGATAACTGTCCCGGTCCTGTGGTAACTTCAAGCGTGCCATCGGGTTCTATTTTCTTATTGGGTACCACTACCGTAACTTACAGCATCACAGACCTTTCAGGCAATACAACAACATGTGACTTCACCGTTACAGTTGAAGACAACGAAGCTCCCGAGTTGACTTGTCCTGCTGATGTTACCGTATTTACCACACCGGGTACTTGTGATGCCATAGCAGAATGGACTTTACCGACAGTAACAGACAACTGTCCCGGCGGTATGATTACCGACGAATCACATACATCGGGTAGTACATTCCCAATTGGTACAACAACTATCACATACACTGCCGAAGATGCAGCAGGAAATACGACAACTTGTAGTTTTGATGTCATAGTAGAAGAATGCACAGGTACAGCCGAAACAGAAACCATTACTTTGATTTCTGATATGGATGTATTTGTCGGTCAGGCGGATACAGAGAGTTTTGCAGCTAACGCACCTTACTTGTTCACTGATTCGGGTACGCCTGCGAGTTCTACCATTTCCAATATTACACTTCAATTATTCTTCCGATTAAATGGAGCTTCTTGTGAAAGTGATATTGAAATACAAGTGACTGACCCTACGGGCAGTATTGTTTACGTAGGTTCGCCATTTGCTACATGCAATGGTGTGGGACCACTTTATATCGAAACTATCAACATACCAAGCGCGAACACCACAGGTGCTACCGCAAACTGGACGGTTGAATTTAGAGATACAAATGACCAAAATGCAGGTTTGGAAGAATACACCGTCAGATTTGGTCGATTGATTTATGATACAACAACCAACGGTGCAGCCGGATGTGCTACCCCTACGATTGTTAATTGTCCTGCTGATATTACGATAGATGGTCTTGGTGAGGATTGTTCTACTCCGGTAAATATTCCCGAGCCAATGTTTGGTACAGACTTTACGGACTGTTTCAACACCGTTGCGACCAATAGCTACACAGGTACTGCCGATGCTTCGGGCTTATACCCTGTCGGTACGACCGCCGTAACGTGGACATTTACAGACGAGCAAGGCAATACAGCAACTTGTATTCAAACGATTACGATTACAGATACGGGCAATCCGGTAGTCGTTTGTCCTGCTGACATTGTATCGCCTACCGATGCAGGTGTTTGCGGTGCAAATGTATTTTGGAATCCGCCAGTAACAAGCGACAACTGTGGCGCACAAGTATTAAGTCAAACGCATGAGCCGGGCGACCTCTTCGGATTGGGTACAACGACCGTTACTTATGTCATCCAAGATGCTGCGGGTAATATGACCGAGTGCAGCTTTGACATTACCGTAGAAGATACAGAAGCTCCTACAGTTACTTGTCCGACTGACATCGCGGTCAACTTCGACGCAGGTTCATGTGACGCCGTAGTGACTTGGGATGCAATAGCGGTATCTGACAACTGTACGGGTGCCAGCATTACAAGCATGAGCAATAGCTCCGGCGATACTTTCCCAATCGGTACAACCGAAGTGACGATTGAAGTAGCCGACGCCGCAGGCAATACCGCGACTTGTAGTTTTGAAGTAACAGTAAGAGACAATGAAGTGCCAACACTCATCAACTGTCCTGCTAACATTGAAATAGATGGTCCTCCGGGCGAATGTGAGGCTGCCGTTACGATTCCTGTTCCGATGTTTGGTACAGATTATACTGACTGCCAGGGAGCTACTGTGGCAAGCAATGACTACAACGGCTCAAGCAATGCTTCTGACACCTACCCTGTTGGTACGACCGTAGTGACGTGGACATTCACCGACCCAAGTGGCAACACAGTGGCTTGTCAGCAAAACGTTACTATAATTGAGCAAAATCTGGAAACTGATGCTATATTAGTAACAGATAAAGATGTATTCGTAGGTGCAGGATTCGACAACGCTGATTTCGGTCAAAGTGATAGTATCCTCATCTTCGACCCCGGAGTTCCTGCGAATGCTACGGTGAATAGTGTTATTCTTGACTTCTTCTTCCGTCCGGAAGGCAATTCTTGTGAAAGAGATGTTGAGGTAGAAGTTACTGACCCTGCGGGTAACGTATTCCCTATATTTGCGCCTCCTGTTACTACTTGTAATGGCAATGATGCTATTTTTCAATTTACACTCCCGGTAGCTTCCGTACCCACAGCAGCTTCGGGCGGTGGCGATTGGAAATTGAGATTCCGCGATACAGAAGAACAGAACCCGGTCTCGGCAGGCAATCCTGCTCCATCTACTCCTGCGGGTACAGAATACTCGGTCAGATTTGGTCGTATCACTTATGATATTACCATTGACCCGGATTGTGATACAGCCGTACCTTGCGCATCGGGTGGTGTCATTTCCGCTTTCGATGAAACAACGGTCTGCGTTGGTGATGGTCAACCGGATGAATTGATATTTACACGTACCAGCCAACTGGGTACAAACGACGGTTGGTTGATTGTAGATAAAGCTACCGGACAAATCCTGTCACCGGGCGTAATTGCACAAGGTATGAACCAATTCAACGCACCTGACCTTGATGGCGCAGGAATAGGCGTTTGTACGGTATATTCTATCTCGTGGAATGGTACACTCAGCAATGCAAATATGGGCGACAATATCGAAGACATCATGTCTTCTGACTGCTTTGCTTTGAGCAATCCAGTTGACGTTAATCGCATAGATTGTGTGCCTCTTATTAATGAGAGTGATGATTCCGATGTTGAAATCGTATTGACAACCGAAGAGATGAAACTCTATCCGGTACCAACGACAAACATGTTGAATGTAGAATATAACACAGAAAGTAATACGAAAATCTATGTTCAGATTCTTAATACCAGTGGTAAAGCCTTGAAAGTGCAAGAAGAAACAGCATTGGAAGGTACAACCACTTATCAGATAGATGTGACTGACTTGCTTGCAGGAATTTACTACGTCAAAGTAATTGATAGTAAAGGCAATATGCAAGTAAAACCATTTACGAAGATTACACCGTAATTAAATACAATTTCCAAAAGACAAGCAACAAATAATTTGATGCCTGAAATTTAGGAAGTAGAATTTATAAACCGGAAGTCGCACCATGCGGCTTCCGGTTTTTTTTTATTGTAAGGGAAGAGGAAGAAAATAATCTACCCGTCTGAATTGTTCTTTTTATTATATGTTTCACTTAGTGAAAGAAAATAAATAACTTCTTCATTTGGGGTAGATTATTTTCTTCCTCTTCCCTTAAAATCGCCTATACGTATGAAAATAGCTCACATCTATGATGTGAGCTATTTTTTTATGTACAAAAGGGTAAATTCAACGGGTGCTATGGATTATCGACCATTGACTATCAACTAAAATTTACCACTTCATATCTTCTTCATCAATATCTACGGCATCTCCTGTATCTTCAATTTCAATCTCTGGCTCTGGCTCGATATTGTCAATAAGCGCATCTACGGATTGCGGTGGTTCGGGCGCATCGTTGGCAGGCTCAAATTCTTTTTGAGGCTGCGGGTCGTCAAATTCTCCTGCGGCGCGCCTGGCTTCGTATTCTTCATGACGGCGAGTATACTCATCATAATCATAATCGGGCATCAATTCGTTTTTGACATAATTGATGGTATCCGTCATTCCTGTAAGAAAACGATTGAAATCTTCTTTGTATAAAAAGATTTTATGTCTTTCATAGCCGTCGCTATTGAAGCGACGAGTACTTTCTGTGATGGTCAGGTAATAATCTTCACCACGAGTTTGTCGTACATCAAAAAAGTAAGTACGGCGTTTTCCAGCTCTTACTTTGTTTGAATAAACACTTTCAAATTTACGTCTGTCGTCCACGATTGTATGGCTTTGGGTGCATTTAAGTAAGTGCAAATTCAAGCGTCAAGTCCAAGTTTAATGATTCGTTCACTTTTGTGAAAGAGACTTAGAGATACCGCTTATTTTTGTCCAGTAACTTACAATAAGCACGATAAAAACTCAAGCAAGACAGGAAAATTTAGTGCTGAAAAAACAGCTGAACACTAACTTTTTTACTGTGTTTGAGTATAAATTCCATTTGTTTATAATGAGTATACTTTACAAAAGTAATAATTTGGTCACAAAATCAAAAGGAATTAAGCTTTAATTTCGTCGCTTTCTAACTTTTGCTTTTCCAGCATTTCAAAATAAAAGCCTTCACTTGCCAATAACTCTTCATGTGTACCTGCCTCACTAATGAGTCCTTCTTCGAGTACAATGATTTTATCAAATTGCAAAGAAGAGTAAATTCTATGGGTAATAATTATCGTTGTTTTATCTGCTAATGCTCCGTTCAGATAACCCAAAATAGTTTGTTCAGTAGTTGCATCTACGGCAGAAAGACAGTCGTCAAGGATAATAATATCCGGCTCTTTTATTAGTGCGCGTGCTATCGAAATACGTTGTTTTTGTCCGCCCGAAAGCGTGACACCACGCTCGCCGACTACGGTGTCAAACCCTTTACTCAATCCGCTAATCTCCTGATAAACAGCAGCATACTTAGTAAATTCTTTTATTTTGTCAATATCTGAATCCGCCGTACCGAAGGCAACATTAGCAGCTACTGTATCCGAAAACAAAAAGCTATCTTGTGGGACATAGCCTATCTTTTTTCGGAGTGATGAAAGGTCATAATTTCTTATATTTTTATCATCTATAAGTATCTGACCACTAGTGACATCATACATGCGTAAAAGGAGGTCGGCAATCGTTGTTTTGCCTGTTCCGGTACGTCCGATAATCGCCAATCGCTCTCCCGGTTGGATGATAAAAGAGATATTTCGGAGGGCTTCAATTCCTGTATCAGGATAAACAAATTTTACATCAGAAAATTCGATTTTTCCATTAATTTTTTCTACTAAAAGTGGATTTTCTGCACTTTCGATGCTTGGCTCGGTTTCCAAAAACTCATTAATCCGCTTTTGAGAGGCTGCAGCTTGTTGTACAATCGACGCTACCCACCCGATAGCCGTCACGGGCCAAGTCAACATATTCACATATATCACAAACTCCGCTATATTTCCAGGTGTTATGTTTCCTTTTATCACTTGTAAGCCACCAACATACACTGTCACAATGGTACTCATGCCTATTAACAGCAGCATCAAGGGGTGAAACAAAGCCTGTATCCGCGCCAATTCCATCGTTTTATCCTTGTATGTTTCACTTTCGTTAGAGAAAAAACGTGCCATCGGCGTCTCTTGAACATAGGATTTTATGACCCGAATCCCCGAATATACTTCTTGCGACGCGCTATTGAGTACCGATAGTTGTTGCTGTATCGCTGTGCTTTTTTTATTGATTAAATTACTAACATAATAGATTGATATAGAAAGAAATGGAAGCGGTAACAGTGCATATAAAGTCAACTCCACACTCACACTCAACATCGCATAAATGACCATCGTAAACAAGCCCACCAAGTTGATGGCATACATAATCGCTGGACCTAAATACATCCGCACCTTGCCTACATCTTCCGTGATACGCGCCATGAGGTCGCCCGTATTATTTTTTTTGTAAAATGCTAAATCCAGTTTTTCGTAATGGGTAAATATCTCATTACGAAGGTCGTACTCAATCAGGCGTGACATCACAATAATGGTTTGACGCATAAAGTACATGAATATTCCCCCAATCAATGCCAATAATAAGACCACAGCACCGAAAAATAACAAGATATTTGCAAGCGAAGCATATAATTCGGCTTGCGAATCGAAGCCATCATACATGCGGTACAAACCGATATTTTCGACCACCAAATCCAGCGCATAACGCACCATTCGCGGCTGTAGTATTTTGAAATAATTTTGACATAATACAAATACCGTCCCTATTAGCAGACGCCATTTGTATTTGAGAAAATATTTATTTAGGTAAAAAAGGTACTTCATTAGAAGTTCAAGTTAAATCTAAGTTTAAGTAGGTTTTGCGGGTTACACAGTTTTTTTACAAATGTACAACAAAAAAAGAGGCAAACACACTTTTGCCTCTTTTCTAACAATATCTTATAAAGATGGTTCTCTTGTTTTCCTTAGTATCAGGAACAAAATAAATGTACATTCTCGACCTGTTCTTTTTCCTTTATACTTCACCAAATTTTCCTTAAATACAGTGAGTATTCGCGTCAAATTTGATTCGTCTAAAGAAAAAATAACGACGCGAAGAATGTACATTTATTTAATTCCTGATACTTAATTAATTTTGAATAAATTCAAGATTAATTATTGCACTTAGAATGTTCCAGATTCTTTGTGCAGATTTTCACAGTTGAGTTCCCGCTCAGATTGTGATTTTATGAAAAATTTTAAATGAATGAACGTTGGACTCAACATTTAAAATTGCTTCTGTTTCAGTTGTTATGTGCTTTTACGGGAGATAGCCGAAAAGGTTACATAGGAAGTCACTTTTTTTTCAAAAAAGGTAAAAAATATTTTACCATACATTTGTGACATAGTAAAACTACACATTGCTTTGCTCTAAAACCAAGCTACTTTGTGGCCCCATACAAAAGAGCAAATCTAAGATGCTCAAATCAGGCACAAAGCCATGTTTTTCTTGAAAAACCTGTGCATAAGGTATTGATTGATAGTGCGTATCGACTTTGTGATACCTTTCTTTCGGGTGGATAGTATTCCGTAAATCAAGCATGCCTTCGGGAGGTGTATGTGCGTAGTTTTTTGTCAGAGAAATATCGGAAGAAATACCAATTATCGTCATCAATGTCTCCATTAATTCAAAATTAAAGTCAAATAAAAATTTGTATTTTTTTTCAAAAAAAGGATGTAACTCATCTGAATAGTGTTCAAAAAAGGGTGCTTTGCCATAGGCAGACCGAATGCTTTGCCAATGTTGTTGTTGCCACCCTTGAATATATTCTATTTGTACTTCGCGGATAGACTGCCCTTCGTTTTTACCTTTTTTGAGTGGAATGGTGAGGCGCATGACACCGTTAGTACCCAAGATACGGGTGCGATTGCGGTAACTGCGTTTGGTGTAATGCTCGTGTTGCTCAATAAGAACGGACTGCCCACTACACAACTTGGCGTAGTATTGTACAGGAGCAAGGTATTGTAATTCGATTAGTAATGACATCAAGGACAAAGATGCTGAATCGGCACGAACATTTTACATTGTTTTGAAAAAATTGGTGTTATAGGAACAAAAAGCACAGGATGCTCGTGGTCTTGAAGCATCCCATGCATGAGTGCTCAGTGAGATTTTAAACAAAAATAAGTCCTCTTTTGGTTTTCGCCCTATTTCTCGAGGACATAAGAAATAGTAATTTTATTCTTATCACAAAGAAACAAAATTATGTGATTTGTCGATTGTTTATTAACTTGCAAAAAAGTTGCAAATCCTGCAACTCGATAGCTGAAAAAAAATGCCTATCTATACTATATTTTGGGAACGGGTTGCGGAAGATTTGAAAAATGAACATTCCGACAATCAACATCCGTATGAATGGAAGAAATCCGAAATTGAATCATTCATCAGGGATAGCTTTTTATTGCGTATATACAACTATTTGAAAACCAATAAAAAAGGCGGTATACAAGCTCCAAGTTTTACCTATTATACATTCCGAAGGATATTTAAAACAAAAGAAAAATATAATGCCGGTCCGTATACCCAAAACTTGTTTGCATGGTATTTTGGCTATGCTGACGCCGATATGTATTTGAGTGCCGAGCGTGCTTCCAAATATTCCGGTCTTGCTTCTATCAGCGCACTTATTAACCAATACATGCAAGTAGAATTTAATGCGTATCTATCTGTACCCAAAATTAATACGGCAAAAAAAATATTAACTGAGTACTTTATACCAGAAGGTCCGGCATACAAAAAAGTAATTGGTGTTATACAAAATCAAACTACTCGCGGTTGGGTCATTACCAATCCCAATAACCCCTCTGCTTACGAAATCATTGATGCAAAAATCAAAGAAACTTTCAACAATAAAGCCATCGTAGAAACGCACGAACATTGGGTGCTTAAATGGTACAGCCATTCAGAATCGGGCTATAAATTCAGCTATAATAACACCAACCACCAAAGCTATATTCTAAAAAAAGTAAACGGACAGTGGAAAATCTGGAGCAACTCCTACCCTACTACCGAAAAATACCTTCCGCCATTGGAGGTTTCTTCCGAGTTGAAAGCACAAATACACCAAATATCAGGATTGGAATGTAGAAATTTCCTGGAAAAAATGATTGAGGAGGGCAAAACAATGGTGGCCTTTTATTTATTGAAAGTAAAACTCAAAGACGGAGTCATCAAAAATAAGGTAATTGTTCTCAAATCCCAATTTGACCACCTAATAGACCGGATAAACAACGAGCGAATTTCTATCGAAGAATTTTATACTAAAAAAGGGGAATTTGATTTAAAATTATTGGATTTGTTAAATTCTTTGTGAAAATCCTTACAATCTTGAAGCCAGCAACAGCCCAATATCCGTAGATTTTATTCCAAAACGCTCGCCCAAATGCTGATTCGTCAGCGTACCTTTATATATATACACCCCGTGTCGAAAGCCACTGCTACCTTCCAATAAATTCGTCAAGCCGCCTGTATGCTCGGTTTCAAGCAACATGGGCGTCACGATATTACTAATCGCAGAAGAGGCGGTACGCGCTACCTTCGAGGTAATATTTGGTACACAATAATGAATCACATCGTAATTCACAAAAGTCGGTTTATCATGTGTCGTCACCCGCGAAGTAGCAATGCAGCCCCCCTGATCAATACTCACATCTACGATGACCGATTTACGGCGCATTTTCGACACCATATCTTCGCTCACCACCACAGGCGCGCGCCCCGATTCGGAGTGTATCGCACCTATCACTACATGTGCTTTTAAGAGTTCTTCTTCCAGATATTTCGGATTGATGACAGAAGTATGCAAGCGTTGATTGAGGTTCGATTGAAGACGCATAAGTTTATAAATATTATCATCAAAAACACGCACTTCCGCACCCAAACCGAGTGCCGTTCGCGTCGCTGATTCTCCGACAATACCTGCACCCAAAATCACCACTCGCGCAGGCGGTACACCCGAAATTCCACCCAACAAAATACCGCGTCCATCATTGGTATTGGCGAGCAATTCGGCGGCGGTCAATATCGCCGTAGTCCCTGATATTTCACTGATAGTCTGCACAAAAGGAAACATATCGGTGGCATCTTGTATATACTCCCACGCCAGCGCAATCACCCGTTTGCGGCGCAAATGCTCAATATATTCCGCCTTCATCATTGGCAAATGAATAGGCGAAATAATCACCTGTTCGGGCGACATCAACTCTATCTCTTCAGCCGTCGGTGGCGCAACCATCAACATCACTTGCGCCTTAAATACCTGCTCTTTGCTATACGCAATATCTGCCCCGGCTTCAGAATAAGCATGGTCGCTATATCCCGATTTTTCGCCTGCACCTTTTTCCACCACAACCCGATGACCATTGCCCACCAACATCCCTACGGAAGCCGGTTTGAGCGACACCCGATTCTCCTGAAATGACTCCTCACTCGGTATACCAATAAACAATTTTTTGGACGACTGCCGCACAGCCAACATCTCACCCTGCGTTTGCAGACCTTCTGAAAATAACTGTTCGGGTATAGGTACTTTCCTTTGACTCATTTGTGTGGTGATTCGTGATTGATTGACGCTTGATTTGTTAATTTTATTTACAAAAATACAAATTTTTATGGAACTTCAGTTTTAACTTCAAAAGCAACTTCAAATTCAACATCAAATTCAATCTCAAATTCAATCTCAACCGTAAATTCGATTGATTCTTTCACATTCTTTACAAAATAGCTAAAAAACCTGCATTCAGATAATTTGCGTAGCAAATTCCTTAAAATTGAATTTGAGATTGAAATTGCGTTTGAAGTTGAGGTTGAAGTTGAGGTTGAAGTTGAAGTTGAAGTTGAAGTTGAGGTTGAGGTTGAGGTTGAGGTTGAAGTTGAAGTTGAAGTTGAGGTTGAGGTTGAGGTTGAGGTTGAGGTTGAAGTTGAAGTTGAAGTTGAGGTTGAAGTTGAAGTTGAAGTTGAACTTGAAGTTGAAGTTGAGGTTGAGGTTGAGGTTGAAGTTGAAGTTGAAGTTGAGGTTGAGGTTGAGGTTGAAGTTGAAGTTGAAGTTGAGGTTGA
>ENA-ORXT01001914-ORXT01001914.1-marine-metagenome-genome-assembly--contig:-NODE-1914-length-26442-cov-6.551489_pt1 | contig 26442 bp, 20 predicted proteins | sample MGYA00237868_ERZ511482 | MGnify/ENA metagenome assembly ERZ511482
CGCAGCCAGGCGCTGCCGACGTGGCGGGTGACGAACGGCTCGATCACGCCGGGGCTGAACACCGCCTCGAACCAGAAGCGCGTCTCCAGCGTGGCCTGTTCGTAGATGGCCGCAAGGCTTGCCTCCAGGGTCTGGCCCTGGATGGTGAACTGCAGGGTGTCGCCCACCTCCAGCCCGAGTTGGTCGGCCTCGCGATCCTCCATCGCCACCAGCGGTGAACCGCTGTAGTCGTCCGGCCACCAGGCACCGCGCGATACCGTGGTCGCGTCGATGCCGGGCGCACGGCGGCTCAGCTTGTGCTCGTCGTTGCCCTCGAACGCGCGCTCGGCATCCGCGCTGTCGGCCAGGATCTCGCCGTTGACCGAGCTCAGGCGGCCGAGCACCAGCGGGGCGGTGATGACCTCGTCGATGTCATCCAGGGCCGCGACCGTCTCCTGGAACGCGTCGAGTTCGCCGTCCTGGATGTCGTAGAACACCAGTGCGGGAGCACGCGCCGGCACGCTGTCCAGCAGGGTGCGGTTGAGGCTTGCGATCACCAGCGCCGAGGCGGACAGCACGGTCAGCGAGATGCCCAGCGACAGCAGCATCGGGCGCAGGGCCGAGCCGGGCCGGCTCAGCCCGTCGATGGCGTGGCGCAGCACGAAGCGGTGCTGCAGCGCCGGCAGGCGCGCCACGCGACGGGCGGCGAGCTCGATCAGGCGCGCGATGCCGCGCAAGGCCGCGAACAGCAGCAGGGCCACCACCAGGAAGCCGATGCCGACCAGCGGTTGCGGCACCAGCACCAGCAGCAGGGCGGCACCGGCCAGCGTGCACAGCAGCGTCGCGGCGAAATAGGTGCGCGGGAGCGCGTGTTCGGCCGCGGTGCCGCCGCCCAGATCGATCGCGCCGCTGCGCAGCAGCTGCGCCGGGCGGCGCGACAGCGCACGTCCGAGCGAGGGCAGGGCGAAGCAGAGAGCGGCGAGCACGCCGAACAGCCAGACCAGCAGCATCGGGGCGAGCAGGTCGACAGGACCTGCATCGATCGGCAGCCGCTCGGCCAGTGCGGCGCCCGCGAACCAGGCGATCAGCGCCCCGGTCACCGCACCCGCACCGGCGGCGGCCGTGGCCATGATCACGCTCTGGCCGACGAACACCAGCACGGTCTGCGCCCGGCGTGCCCCGAGCGCCTGCAGCGTGGCCAGCGTCGGGCGCTTCAGTTCCATCCAGGCGCGCATGCCGTTGGCCACGCCCAGCCCACCGATCAACAGCGTGGCGAAGCCGATCAGCAGCAGCACCGAGGCGACCTGGTCCAGGCGTTCGACCACGAACTCGCCGCGCTCCTCGATGGTTCGAACCTCCCAGTCGGCGGTCGGAAAGGCGGCGCGCAAGTCGTCGCGCCAGGCGCCGATGTCGGCGCCTGCGGGAAGCCTTACGCGGTAGTCGAACTCCACCACGCTCATCGGGCCGGCCAGTCCACTTGCGCGCAGGGCATCGGCATCGACCAGGATGGGCGGGCCACGCACGTCCGCCTGCAGGCTGCGATCCGGCTGCTCGACGATGGCGGCGCGCAGTTCCACCTCGAGATCCCCGAGCGTGATCCGGTCCCCGGGCGCGATGCCCAGCTCCACCGCCAGCGCGGGGTCGAAGGCCGCCCCCCACACACCGCCCGCATCCCGCGCCATGGCCTCGCCCAACGTCATGGCGGGCTCCAGCCGCACCTGCCCGTACAGCGGGTAGGCCGCGTCCACGCTCTGCAGCTCGATGACCGTGAACGCCCCGTCGGCGGTGCCGACCATGGTGCGCAGTTCGGTCAGCAGCGACACCTCGCCGTTGTCCTGCAGCCAGGCGAAGGATGCGTCGTCGATCGGGGCACGGGTGCTGAGCTGCGCATCCCCGCCGAACAGCTCGCGCGCCTGGCCGTCCAGCCCGGCACGCACCAGCTGCAGCAGCGAGCTGCAGGCGCTGATCAGCACGATGCCCAGGAACAGGCTGGCGCAGAACACCCACAACGAGCGGTTGGCCATGCTGCCGCGCAGATCGGCCAGCAGGAAGCGGATCATGCCGCGGCCTCCCGCAGGCGCCCGGAATCCAGCACCAGCGTGCGATCGCAGCGCGCCGCCAGTGCCGGGTCGTGGGTGACCAGCAGCAGGGTGGTGCCGTGACGCTCCTCCAGCTCGAACAGCAGCTGCACGATGCTCTCGCCGGTGGCGGTGTCCAGGTTGCCGGTCGGCTCGTCGGCCACCAGCAGGCTGGGGCCGTGCACCATGGCGCGCGCGATGGCGACCCGTTGCTGCTCGCCGCCGGAGAGCTGGGACGGGTAGTGCGACGCCCGGTCGGCCAGCCCGACCGTTGCGAGCATGTCCAGCGCGCGCGGCGCGGCATCGCGAGCACCCGCGATGTCTAGCGGCAGGGCGACGTTCTGGACAGCGCTCAGGGCGGGGACGAGGTGGAACGACTGGAACACGATGCCGAGCCGGTCGCGGCGCAGGTCGGCGCGCGCATCGTCGTCGAGGCTCTCCAGGGCAGCGCCGTCGATGACCACGCGCCCGGCACTGGGCGTCTCCAGGCCGGTGAGCACCAGCAGCAGGGTGGTCTTGCCGGAGCCTGACGGGCCGGTGATCGCGACCCGCTCGCCGGCGGCGACCTGCAACGAAAGGCCATCGAGCACCGTCACCTCGCCCCCCGCCATCGGGTAGCGCATGGATACGTCGGCAAGCTCGATCATGGGACTGCTCGGGTTGGGCAAGGCGGATCGGATGCCAGGGGCGAACCGGGAGGTCAGGACGGGATCAAGGGCCCGCCCAATGGTCGAACAGCGGCCCGCACGGGCCGAACAGCGGATCGGTCACCGGGCGGGGCACCCGGGCAATCACCGGAAACGCCGCTTCCATCGCGGCGATGCCGGCCGGTACGACCTCGCGCCGCTCCTGGCCTTCGGGATACGCACCGACCACCACGAAATCCTCGCTGGCAGCCTTCAGGCAGTGCCCGAACCCGGGCGGCAGGACCATCGCATCGCCCGCCCGAACCAGATGGGTGCGCCCGTCCGGGCCGCCGAGACGGATCGAGGCGCGGCCGTCGGCCACCACCAGCACCTCGGCTGCGCTGGGGTGAAAGTGGTGGCAGTCGAACACGGTCCAGTGCCAGACACGGAACCAGCGATTTCGTTCGAACAGCGCCTTGATCCGGTCGATGTCCGGCTCCCCGGCCAGCGCTGCCGGGTACATCAGGGCGGGCCAGCGCGGGTGGTTCGGAACCCCCTTGTTGGGCGGCACGTGCAGCGCGACGACCGCCTCGGCCGGAACGGGCGTCGGGTCGGCGGCCGGGGCGTCGGGTGGCAGGCGACGCCACGGGGTGGTTGCGTTCATGGATGCGACGATCGGTTCGTTGCGTCAGGATACCCACCCGGACGGACAACCTCCCGATCATGTCCCAGACCCCGATCGCGGCCCGCGTCGTCGCCCCGCTCGATGCCCGCCCGCCACCGCCGCTGGTGATCGAGCGCCGCTGGCCGCGCCACCTGCTCGACTCGGTGCTGTTCCTGATCTGCTGCGTGCTGCTGGTGCGCGGCGTGTCCGGTGGCGCCGAGGCGATGGGCTACAACTGGCAGTGGTACCGGATCCCGGCATTCTTCGGCCGCACCATCGATGGCGAGTTCATCCGCGGCCCGTTCCTGCGCGGTCTGATCATCACGTTGCAGATCACCGGCTGTGCGGCACTGATCGCCTTCGCGCTCGGACTGGCGACGGCCCTTGCCCGCCTGTCGCGCTCCTGGATCGGCCACGGCATCGCCACGGTGTATCTGGAGCTGATCCGCAACACCCCGTTGCTGGTGCAGATGTATCTCTTCTATTTCGTGCTCTCGCCCATGCTGGGCATCGACCGGTTCTGGACCGGCGTGCTGTGCCTGGCCTTCTTCGAGGCCTCCTTCATCAGCGAGATCATCCGTGGCGGCATCCTGTCGGTGCAGCGTGGCCAGTGGGAGGGCGCGGCAGCGTTGGGCCTGCGCCCGCGGGCGGTGTACACGCAAGTGGTGCTGCCGCAGGCGGTACCGCTGATGCTCCCGCCGATGACCTCGGCGCTGGTCAACCTGATCAAGAACTCCGCGATCGTGTCGCTGATCGCGATCAACGACCTGACCGGCGAGGCGCGCAACGCCATCGCCGACACCTTTCTCAGCTTCGAGGTGTGGTTGACGATCGCCGCGGTCTACCTGACCATGACGGTCAGCCTGTCGGCCGTGGCCGGCTGGCTGGAAGTGCGCACGCGCAGGCGAGCGACACGTCCCGCCGTCTGACGCGTACAACGTTCGACTCCCCTACCCATCACGACGCGTCGATCATGAAACCATTCAGGATATTTGCGGCCGCGGCACTCGCTGCTTCCTCCCTCTGGACCACCACGCCGGCGTACTCGCAGGACGGCGCGAAGACGCAGCAGGCGCTCGCCCAGGGCAGCGTCATCGAGGCCATCAAGCAGCGCGGTGCGCTCAAGGTGGGCCTGTCCACGTTCGTGCCGTGGGCGATGCGCGACAAGGAGGGCGAGCTGATCGGCTTCGAGGTCGACGTGGCCACGAAACTCGCCGAGGACATGGAGGTGGACATCGAGTTCGTCCCCACCGCCTGGGACGGCATCATCCCGGCCCTGCTGGCCGGCAAGTTCGACGTGATCATCGGCGGCATGACCATCACGCCGGTGCGCAACCTGACGGTGAACTTCACCGACGCCTACGCGAACTCGTCGGTGGGGGCGGTCGCCAACATCGAGCTGGCCGAGGGCCTGGCCTGGCCGGATGGCTACAACGACAGCGACGTCACCATCGCCTGCCGCCGTGGCTCCACCCCGTGCGCCTGGCTCAAGAAGACCTTCCCGAAGGCGGTGCTGCGCCAGTTCGACGACGACGGTCAGGTCTCGCAGGAAGTCATGAACGGCAACGCGCACATGATGCTCGCCTCCCAGCCCAAGCCGGCGTTCGACGTCTACGAGAACCCGGACCTGCTGTTCTCGCCCACCGACGAGAAGATCGACCCGGGCAACGAGGGGTTCGCGGTGCGCAAGGGCGACCCGGATGCGCTGAACTTCTTCAACAACTGGATCCTGGTGAACCGCTCCAGCGGCTGGCTGGAGGAGCGCCACGAGTACTGGTTCGGCGGTCGTCCGTGGGCTGACCAGGTTCCCGGATAGTCCCGTCCGGCCCGCCGGCCGAACGGCGTGTATCCGGATCCCGATCGTCCCCGCCGCGCAGGCGTGATCGATCTGCTGGTGCTGTGCGTCTTGCTGGGTCTGGGCTGGCTGGTGTGGACGCGCGTGTCCGGCGTGCTCGCCTACCGCTGGGACTGGGCGTTCCTGCCGCAGGTGCTGGTCACGCGAAGCGAGGCGGGTGGCTGGCGACCGAACCTGCTGCTCGAGGGGCTGCTGACCACGCTGCGGCTGTCGCTGTGGGCGATGCTGTTCGCCAGCATCATCGGCGTCGGTCTCGGTGTGCTCGCCACCCGCGTGCGGTTGTTCGCACGATTGCTGGCCTTCGGCTACGTCGGCCTGGTGCGCAACGTGCCGCCGCTGGTGTTCATCTTCGTCTTCTACTTCTTCATCTCCTCCCAGCTGATCCCGGCGCTGGGCATCGACACCTGGGCGCGCGAGCTGGGCGAGGGCGGGCAACGGGTGTTCGGCTGGCTGCTCGGCCCGCCGGTGCTGATCGAGAACCTGCTGTCGGGGGTGATCTGCCTGGCGCTGTTCGAGGCGGCCTACATCGGCGAGGTGGTGCGCGCCGGCATCACGTCGGTACCGGCCGACCAGACCGAGGCGGGCAAGAGCGTCGGTCTGCGGCCGGTACAGGTATTGCGCCTGATCGTCGCTCCGCAGGCACTGCGGGCGGTGGCGCCGCCGCTGGCCAACCAGTTCATCCTGCTGGTCAAGAACAGCTCGATCGTCTCGCTCATCTCGGTACAGGAGCTGACCTTCATCGGTACCGAGGTCTCGGTCTCCACCGATCGACGGTTCGAGACCTGGATCGTGGTGGCGGGGATGTACCTGGTGATCTGCTACGCGCTGGCGTTCGCGTTCGGTGCGATGGAGCGGCGCTCGCGGCGGGCGTACGCGCGCTGAGAGCAGGTTGTTCGCCAGGCGGTCGTCGATCGCGCCGAGGTCATCTGACACCATGCCCTCGTCGATCGGTACCGCCGCGACGCGCCTCTCTCAGCCCTTCGTGTCCAGCAGCTCGATCTCCACGAACGCGCAGGCGAAGTCGTTGCCGTTGATCACGTCGTGCTCGACACCGAGCTTGCGGAAGTACGGCACACCGGTCGCAACCGTTGCGACCGTGCGCTCGCCGCCCGGCAGATCGACGTGCAGCTCCCCGTCGAACAGCGGCACGACCACGTAGTCGTGAGCATGACGGTGCCAGCCGGTGTTGTCGTCCCTGGCGTCGAACGACCAGCGCGTGATGCGCACCCGCTCGTTCTCCGTCACCGTCTCGCCACGGGCCGTTCCCACGGTTGTCGCGTTGCACATTCCTCGCAGGCTCCTCACGGTCCGGTCATCGATCGTACCCAGCCGGGGCGTCACTCGCGACCCTCCACCAGGGTATCCCGGTGAAGCGTTCGACACGGTCGTGTCACGAACGCTCAGCGCCCCTTGGCCTTCTCCGGCTCATCGAGCGGCGCGGCGTACGCGAAGTCGATCATCGAGCGAAACGCGAGCCGCGGACCGAAGTTCGCGGTCTCGATCAGGCGGATGCGGTTGCCGTCGCCCTCGCCGTCGACGTAGGTGGCGATGGCCGGATCGTGATCGAGCCCCTTGCCGCTCATGTCGCGGAAGTGATCGAGCAGACCCATGACGACTTCGGCGACGAGCCTTCCGCCGACGGGTCCCAGCCGGTCGCCGCCGCCCGAGCCGCTCGTGCCGGTCACGAAGCCGTCACCGTGCACGGCCGCCTCGAGCAGCACGTAGAGCCACAGCGGCGTGTCGGTCATGGCGAAGCTCGAACCGAGGGTGCGGAGCACGGCGGCAACATCGTCCGGGTACTTGCCGGCGTCGGCGATGCGAACGATGGGGCCGCAGTCGAGGTCCTTCGCGCCGACCAGCGCGTCGTGCTCGGCCATGCGCTCTGCGAGTGCCTCGCCCGCCGGCAGGCGGAAGGTGCGCCCGCGCAGGAGATTGCGCGTCGCAAGGCTCGTGACGCCGTGAGCGACGACGTTTTCGGGCAGCGTCATCAGAGGCGCCGGCAAGAACGGATCGATCCGGAACGCCGCCTGGCGAAGCTGGCCGGGATGAGGGAAGAACTCGTCCCAGTCCGCCGCATGACCCTCGGGCAGGGGCTGGAAGCCACGCAGCATGCTATCGCCCCGGGCGCCCGCACCGCGTGGGGCGAACAGCGGCAGCGTCGTGCCCGCGTTCATGCGGTAGGTGTCGCGCACCTGGCTGTGACCGTAGCGGTAGGCGGCCACCGAGAACTCGACCGGCATGAACGGGCGTCCGAGCGGGCGGCCGGACTTGCGCTTGGCCTTCGCGTGGTGACGGAACCCTTCGGGGAAGTAGAAGCGACGCCCGCGCGTGGCGATGTCGCGGATCATCTCGATGCCGACGACGTGGTAGAGCAGGTCCTCGAGCACGGCGCGGTGATAGTAGTGGGTCGTGGTGTCGCGGGCGCGATCGAGCAGTACCTCCTCGTCGCTCTCGCCTGCTCGCTTCAACACGTCGACGACGCGATTGTGGAAGCGGATGAACGCCGACTGCACCTGGGCGACGATGATGTTCTCGTCGTTCCGCGGGTCGCCGATCAGCGCGCGTCCGGCGGCGTTGCGCGGCAGGTCGCTGGTGCGCGCGGCGTCGGCGGGTGCGACGTCCTCCCCCTCGAGGAGATAGGGCGGCGCGTACAGGTGCGGACTCGCCTCGGGGCCGCCGCCGTAGACGCAGTCGAGGTCCAGGTTCGGTGTGCGACCGTTCTCGAGACCGGCATCGAGCTGCGGGCGCTCGAACGTCGACTGCGTGTCGAGCGTCATGTCGTGATCGACGAACTGCCCGAGGAAGGTGATGCCGGCGGGTGCCGCGCCGTCGCTCGGGCCGGTGCCCGCGAGCGGGCCGCACGGGTCGCCGAGTCGTTCGAGGTCGTAGCGCGGGGAGGCATGCGGTCTGAGCTTCGGGGTTCCGCGGCGATCGGTGCCGCCCTCGCCGACGGCGAACAGACGTCCGAAGCGCCCTTCGGTGCCTTCATCGGGAAAGGACTCGCGGCGATAGAGATCGGAATCACGTCGCGTGGAGCCATGGCTGCCGGGAGTGGGATGCATGGAGGACCGCTCGGGATGTCGTCGACGTCTGTCGACCGTGACCTGATGGTGGCCAGCAGAGCGGCGAGGCGGCAACTGTACCTTTGGGCTGGCAGGGGGCCGGCGCCGTGCGGAACGGCGTCGAACGGAGCGCTCCCCGTCGCGTCAGATCAGTGACTCGACCAATGCTCTGCCGGGCGAGGCGGGCGAAGGCTGCTACGAGCGGGCATGCTCGATCGCGCCGGTGCCGGCTGCTTGGCGACGGTCTACCCGGACGAGTCCCCGACACGATCCACGACAGGAGAAGCGTACCCGTGCGCGAATGCGATCTGATCATGAAGGGCGGGGTGACGTCCGGCGTCGCCTACCCGGGCGCCGTCGCCGGACTCGCCAGGAGCTATCGCCTGCGCGACATCGGCGGCACGTCGGCGGGGGCGATCGCCGCGGTGCTGGCGGCTGCTGCCGAGTACCGCCGACAGCGGGTCCACGAAGACGGTGAAACCGGCACCGCCGGCGGTGCCGATCCGGACGCCGGCTTCATCGAGCTCGAGGGCACCGCGGCCGAGCTCGGCGAGGATCTCGGTTCGCTGTTCCAGCCGGTACCGGCGCTTCGTCCGCTGTACCGCACGCTGCTGGCCGTCGGGCAGGCGCCGCCCGGGCGCCGGATCGCGGCGTTCGCGAAGGGGGCGCTCGGTGCGTTCGCGCTCCCGCTCGCGCTCGCCGCCTTGCCGGGCGCCCTCGTCGTGTGGGCCGGGTACGCCGGACCGAACGAGGGCTGGCAGATCCTGCTCGGCCTGCTCCTTCTTGTCGTCGTACCGGTGGTCGCGCTCGTCGCGCACGTGGGCTGGCTGGTGCTGAAGGTGCTGCCGCGGCACGACTTCGGTCTCTGCACGGGACTCACCATGGCCGAGGGACGCGCCGAGGGGCGCCCTGCCTTCACCGACTGGATGCACGCGCGCATCGAGTCCGTCGCGGGTCCGCGCGACCCGGGCAGGGCGGAAGGTGCGCCGCTGACGATCGGGGATCTGGCGCCGTACGACATCCGCGTGGCGAGCGTGACGACGGATCTCTCCTCGCGCCGGCCCTGGCAGCTACCGCTGCGCGCCGGCGTGCACCTGTTCAGCCGTGCGGAGTTCGCGGAGCTGTTCCCGCCAGACGTGGTCGCGTGGCTGGTCGCCGAGGGAGGGGCCGTCGACGCCGCGTCCGGCGATGCGGCATCCAGCGACACGGTGTCCGGCCGGGACGCGAACGACGCGCTGCCGGGCGACCTGTACCGCCTGCCGGACGGACCGCGGTTGCCGCTCGTGGTACTCGCCCGGCTCAGCCTGAGCTTTCCGGGCCTCGTGAGCGCGGTACCCCTGTACCGGGCCGACCCCGACATGCGCGACGAGTCGGACGCTCCGCCGCGGCTGCGCCGTTGCCTGTTCTCCGACGGCGGCATCTCCAGCAACTTCCCGGTGCACTTCTTCGACGGCTTCCTGCCCTCGCGCCCTACCTTCGGCATCGGCTTCGCCGCGTTCGATCGATCGCGGCACGGCGATCCCGCCGACGACGCGGCGCGCGTTCACCTGCCCGGTGCGCAACCCTCGAGCGGCTTCGGCGGCGTGCATCCCGTGAACGGCCTGTTCGGCTTCCTCGGGGCGATCGTGAACACCGCCAAGGACTGGCAGGACACGCTGCAGAGCCGGCTCCCGGGCTACGCGGAACGCATCGTCGAGATCCGGCTGAAGCCTGGAAGCGAAGGCGGGCTGCACGTGGAGATGGACGAGGCGACCGTCGAGGAGCTTGCACGGCTAGGCCGTCTCGCCGCCACCCGGTTCAAGGAGGACTTCGACTGGAACTCGCACCGCTGGCTGCGTGCGCTCGCGTTGCTGCCGACGCTGGAGGAGCGCCTCGCGCGCGTGGCCGAGATCTGGAAGGCGAGCGGCGAGGGCGATGAGTCCGACTACGAGGCAGTGCTCACCAGGCTGCCCCACGAGGTGTTTCCGGTCGACGACGACGTCCGCGAGGATCCGCTCGCAACCTTCGCACGCGCGCTGGTGGCGCTCGGCACCGATGCCGTCGCACGACGCGACGACGACGAGCGGCTCTCGCTCTCGCAGGGACGTCGCCCGACGTGCGATGCCGATCTTCGTCTGGTGGCGAGCCCCGACGCGTCGGCGCCGACCGATTGTCCGCCACCGTCGACACCGACGTGACGACGGTTTCACCGCGGGAACGACCCGATGATATCGCGCGGCATCCCGCGCCAGGAGCGCGGCAGCCAGAGCGGGCCGGCCAGCACGCCGCTTTGGCGGAGAGCCTCGCTCATGAGGGCCACATCCCCGAGCACATCGCCACGCGCCGCCACCTCGAGCTGCGGCAGGCTGTCGTTCCGGATCGCCTTGATGCGGTACGCCCGGTCCAGGTCGCGCACCGCGAACACGGCGATCTCCCGACCGGCCAGACAGTGCGCGGCGGTCAGCGCCCAGGTTTCGTTCAGGAGGGCGTCCGCGCAGCCGCATCCGAGGTAGACCACCGAGAATCGATCATCCGAATCCGGCAACCGGACAGTGGTGTCGACCCAGGCGGGAAAGATGTCCGTGCACCAGGCCCCGTCCGTTGCACGGGCCGTTCGGTACCGGTCGGCCATACGCCGTGCTCCTTCCTGATCGGTCGTTCGTCGCATGGCCAACCGCCGCTACGAGGTCGGTGTGCAAGAAGGCGTTGGACGTGCAAGAAGGCGTTGGAGTAGAGTCCGCCGCCGGCACGTCCACTGCGTCCATCCATCCGATCCGTGAATTTCCCTCCCGCCTCCTCGACCAGCCGTATCCGGGGGGCGTGGTCCCGCAGGAAGAAGCGTTTCACCAGGCACGCGTCGAGCTGCCCCCTGATCAGCTCGATCACGGGCAGCGGACTCGGAGAAGCAATGGCCGCCCGGCGTGGCAGGCGGCATCGAGCATGGTCGACGAATCCGTCCAGCACGGCGTCGTCGATGGACGAGGTGGCGCTGACCAGCGAGAGGGCGATCGTCCCCGTTGCGTGGTCGCGTGGCTTCGAACGCGCCGCCGCGGCGAGGGCATCGCCTGGCGCTGTCTGTCACGTAGCTTGCGAAGCGGTTGTTCGACGGCATGGTCGGCCTCTGTCACCGGTGTGGCGTTGCCTTTCGACACGACGTCGATGTCCGGTTCGGAGTGGAAGAGGGCGAGTTCGGCTGCTCGGTCCGAACCCCGCAGGGCAACTGCCAGGGCCGCACCCACCGGGCCATCGTCTCGCAGGAGGTTGAAGGAAGCGTACCGGCATCGGGCGAACACGGAAGCTTGTCCCTTCTGAAGCTCGGCAGACAGGCGCTGGAACGGCCCTTGTGTTCGCGGCGGCGGCCACCGTCTGCAGCCCCGTGCCCAGCGTCAACCAAGCTTCCCTGCGTGACGAGTTCGCCCCATTGAAGGGCCAGTTCGGCGTGCTCTCTGCCGCCGGCAAGGTGCCGCCCGAGACGGGCGTGCTGATGAACGCGGTGTTCGTGCCGCTGGAGCTGATGGTGGCCATCTTCCTCGATAACACGACGAGGAAGAGCCCGAAGAACTCGAGCCTACCCCCTTCCCGGTCCGGTGCCGACGAGAGCGCGGCCGCGGCGCCGGGCTCGAAGCCCAAGGGCTCCGCCGGGCAGGATCAGCGTCTCGACAACGCCCGCACCGTCGAGCGCGTGACGGTGGTGCCGGTGAGGACGTGCGGTTGCTGCGGGGAGGGCCTGAGCGGCTTTGCCGCCGAGGGCCACGAGCGACGCACGCGCATCGACATCGTGTTCCAGAAGACGGTCGGGCACGTCGACGCCGAGATCAAGTGCTGCCCGGCGTGTGCGAAGAGGACGAAGGGGGAGTTCGCCGCGGACCTGATGGGCCCGATGCAGTACGGGCTGGGGGGCGAGGCGTACGTGGTGAACCTGCTCGCCGCCCGGAGGGTGTCGCTCGACCGTGCGGCGAAGCTGATGCACGCGATCCTCGGGCAGCGGATCGCCGAGGCGACGATGCTGCGCTTCGTGATGGAGCTGTATCGGGCGCTCGGGCACCGGGAGGCGTTCACCGTCGAGGCGCTGCTCGCCTCCCCGGTGATCCATCTCGACGAGACCTCGATGAAGGTCAACGGGAAGAACCAGTGGGTGCATGTGGTCAGCGTCGGGAATCTCGTTCTCAAGCGCGTGCACCCCAAGCGCGGACTGGAGGCGATCCGGGCGCACGACATCCTCTCTCTCGCTACGGGGGCGTGACGGTGCACGACTGCTGGGCGTCCTGCTTCAGCGCCGAGTTCGGCGGTGCCCGACACGCGCTGTGCGGCTCGCACCTGCTCGGGGAGCTGGCGTTCGTGGAGGAGTCCAACGCCTACGTCTGGGCGGGCAACCTCCGGCGTCTTATTCAGCAGGCGTGCGGTGAGGTGTCGGCGAGCGAGACGACGTGTCTCGATGAGGCGGGGTACGCCCGCCTGCAGCGTCGCTACCGCAATCTGCTGACGCGCGTCGAGCGCGAGTTGCCGCCGATCCCGCAGCGCCAGGGTGCGCGCGGCGCGAAGATCGCCCAATCCGACGCGCACAACCTCTGCGAGCGACTTCGAAAGCACGAGGGAGCGGTGCTGTTGTTCGCGGAGGAGCCGCGGGTGCCGTTCACCAACGACCGCGCCGAGCAAGACTTGGGGCCTGTGAAGGAATAAAGGGTACATCCTGCCGGCCCTGTGCGTTTGTCCCGCAAGGCGCTGCGAACGAGGGTAGCAGGGCTACCCTCGCGGTGAGCAACGCAGCGGGACGAACGCACAGGGCCGGCCCGCAGGGTCGCTTCGCAGGGCGCACCATCCGTTGTTGCTCGTCGGTCGCCTGGCCCTGCCAAGCTCCGCTCCTCGCGCCTGGGCTGGCACGCCCTGCGAAGCGACAGGATGTACCCTTTATTCCTTCACAGGCCCTGACGATAGAGGCGTCATGTGTTGATAGTGAGTCGCGCCATTCGCACGAGTGATGATAACGATGCACCGCGGTGCGACGGGGCGACACGAGATCAGCACGACGGCGGGGGAGGCGGTGCACGCGTTCGTGCCGACGCTGCTGCCACCCGAACCGAACGCATCGCAAAGGAAGCTGCTGGAACAGGCGCTGCTGGCGTGCGGGCGCCTAGTGGTCCATCCGGCTGATAGTGTAATGCTCAGAGCCGGACAGCCGTGGTGGCAAGGCGGGTTCGCGAAGGTGTACCGGGGTACTCCGAGCGGAACCAACGTAGTCCACCGCGGCTGTCCGGCTCGCCCTCCGGGAGCCTGCGTGCGTCTGCCCGCCTGCGTTGCCCCTCCTCGACGCATTCATGCCCTTCGGGTGCCCCGGTGCGTCTTCGTCGTGGCGCCTGGTCGGGAAGACGCACGCAGGCTCTGAGCACCACACTATCAGCCGGATGGACCACTAGATGGGATCAGCGCGCTGTTGCCGGATCCGGACCTGTTCCTCTACGCCTACGTGCGACGTGAGGCCGTGCTGCTCATCGGCGGCAGGATAGCGCGCGACACGATGACCGAACTAATTTACCATGAATATCTGTAGTCAAGGTGCAGATATTCATGGAAATCGAGCGATCCCAGTTGCAAGCGTCCCTCGAGACCGCGTTGCGCCGGAACCCGGTCGTGGTGCTGACCGGACCTCGCCAGTCCGGCAAGACGACGCTCGCCCGTCGCCTGGTGGAGGAGACCTCCGTCAACTACTTCGATCTGGAAGACCCCGTCAGTCTCGCGCGGCTGGAGGAGCCCATGACCGCCTTGCGCCCCCTGAAGGGGCTTGTCGTCATCGACGAGGTGCAGCGCCGGCCGGACCTGTTTCCGATCCTGCGGGTGCTGGCGGATCGTCGTGACGAGCCGGCGCGTTTTCTCGTGCTCGGAAGCGCGTCCGGAGAGCTTCTCCGTCAGAGTTCGGAGAGCCTGGCCGGGCGGGCCGAACACATCGCGGTGGGTGGCTTCTCGTTGAACGAGCTGAGCGCGGCGGCGGAATCGGCGCTGTGGTTTCGTGGTGGATTTCCGCGCTCCTACCTGGCGGCCAGCGATGCCGACAGCGACGCCTGGCGTGGCAGCTTCATCGATACGCTGCTCGAGCGCGATCTGCCGCAATGGGGGGTACGGATTCCGTCGAGCGCCCTGCGGCGCTTCTGGACGATGGTCGCCCACTACCATGGACAGATCTGGCGGTCGGCCGAACCGGCCCGTGCACTCGGTGTCGGCGAAAAGACCGTCAGGACCTATCTGGATCTGCTGAGCGATGCCCTGGTCGTCCGGCAGTTGCAACCTTGGCACGTGAATCTCGGCAAGCGTCAGGTGAAGTCACCGAAGGTGTACGTGCGCGACTGCGGACTGCTGCACCGGTTGCTGCGACTGGATACCGAGAAGGCGCTGCTCAGCCATCCGAAGCTGGGCGCGTCCTGGGAGGGTTTCGTGATCGAGCAGGTGCTGGCGACACAGCCGCACGACGAGGCGTACTTCTGGTCGACCTACCAGGGGGCGGAGATCGATCTTCTGCTGCGGCACGGCGATGCGACCTTCGGCATCGAGTGCAAGCGGGGGGACGCGCCCCGCATGACCAGGTCGCTGCGCATCGCCATGGCCGATCTGAAACTGGAACGCGCCGTCGTCCTCTACCCCGGTGACCGCCGCTATCCGCTCGACGAGCGGGTCGAGGCGGTACCGCTGACAGCGTTGAGCGAGCCCGCAGGCCTGTTCGGCTGAGCGGTCGATCGGCAGGTCGGACCCCGTCGTGCCATGCCTGCCGCACCGCACATCGTGCACCGCCTTCAGCGCACCGCGATCACCGGAAACGCGATCAGCAGCGCCACCGCCACCATCTGGATCGCGATGAACGGCAGCAAGGATCGGAAGATCTCGCCGAGCGATATGTCCGGTGGCGTGACGCTCTTCAGGTAGAAGGCGGCCGGCCCGAACGGCGGGCTCAGGAAGGAGACCTGCATGTTCATCGCGAACAGCACGCCGAACCAGATCGGGTCGTAGCCCAGCGACACCACGATCGGCACGAAGATCGGCATGGTCAGCAGCGCGATGCCGACCCAGTCCAGGAACATGCCGAGCAGGAACAGGATCGCCATCATGAACAGGATGATGATCAGCGGGTCCTCGGAGATGCCGGTGATGAGTGCCGACACGAAGTTGATGCCGCCCATCAGGTTGAACACCCCGACCAGGGCACTCGCACCGATGCCGATCCACACGATCATGCCGCAGGTGGACAGCGTCTGCAGGGATGCGGACTTCAGCATCGAGAACGTGAACTCGCCGCGGATGATGGTCGACAGCAGCACGCCGGCGACCCCCACCGCCGAGGCCTCGGTGACCGAGGCGATGCCGCCGTAGATCGAGCCGAGCACGAACACCACCACCATCAGCGGCAGGATCAGGCCCTTGAGCAGGCGTATCTTCTCGGCGTTGCTGCGCTTGTCGAGCTGCGGCGGCGGGGCCAGCGAGGGGTTCAGCCAGCAGCGCACCAGCACGTAGACGACGTAGAAGCTTGCCAGCATCAGCCCCGGGATGAAGGCTGCCGTGAACAGCTCGCCGATCGAGACGTTGGCGGTCAGCCCGTAGATGATCAGCACGATCGAGGGCGGCACCATGGTGCCGAGCGAGCCGCCGGCGCAGATCACCCCGATGGCGAGCTTCCTGTCGTAGCCGAGCCTGAGCATCTGCGGCAGCGCCAGCAGGCCCAGCAGCACGATCTCGCCACCGATGATGCCGCTCATCGCCGCCAGGATCACCGCCACGAAGACGGTCTGCACCGCCTCGGCACCGCGCAGCTTCCTGCCGACCAGGCTCATCGCGTCGAACAGGTCGCGGGCGATGCCGGAGCGATCGAGCAATGCGGCCATCAGCACGAACATCGGCACCGAGACGAACACGAACGAGCCGACGAAGCTGTACACCCGGCTGGTGATCAGCGGGATGGAACCGGGGCCGAACCAGCCCAGCGCGAAGATCAGCGCCACCAGCAGCGTCACGAACGCCAGCGGGATGCCGAGCAGCAGCAGCCCCAGCAGCATGGCGAACATCAGCAGCGTGCCGTACTCGATGCCGAGCGACTTCAGATCGAACAGTGCTTCCACGAGAGGTTCGGCTCAGCCGGTGGTGTCGTGCGGACCGGCCGCGTCGTGCGCGCCGGTCGCATCGCGCGGACCGGCCGCGCCACGAAAGTGGTTGATCGCAAGGATCAGGAACTGCAGCGCCATGACGCACAGCACCGCCAGCAGGAACAGTTTCAGGTAGGCCGGGTAGGCCGGGTCCCAGGCGCTGCCCGAGGTCTCGAAATGCACGCCGCCACCGGGGCGGAAGATCGAGCGCTGGACCATCTGCCAGGCGGCCCAGGCGAAGAACAGGCAGGCGACCAGGCTGACCAGCGAGATCATCACGTCCAGCACGCGGCGCACCCGGCCCTTGGCCAGGTCGTAGAGGATGACCACGCGGATGTGCTGGTCGCGCGCGGTGCAGTACAACCCGCCGTAGACGAAGGCGGTGGCGCACAGGAACACCGTGGTCTCGTGCGCCCAGATGGTCGGTGCGCCGAACACGTAGCGCAGCACGATCTCCTGGATCAGGATCGCCATCGAGCACACGATGCCGATCGCGAACACGATGCCGCCGCGATCGATGAGCCGGCCGAGCAGGCCGGCCTGCGGGATCGCGGTGCGCGCGTCCCGCTCGGCCGACACCTTCCGGGCCAGCTGCTCCGCCGACAGCGCCGAATCCGGCTCGGGATTCAGGTCCGGATCCGGTTTCGGGCGGTCGGCCATGTCGGACATGTCGGACATGGGGTGCGCGCTCCGGTCGGCCGGGTGCGGTGCTACTCCTGGATCAGGCCGTTCTCCTTCAGGTAGGCGGTCAGGTGGTCGTACACCTTCTGCGCGTTGGGCGACTTCTCGGCTACCGATACCCACTGCTCGGCGGCGATGGCGCGGAACTTGGCTCGCTCCTCGTCGGACCAGTCGTGCACCGTGATGCCCTTGCCGGCCGCCTCGGACACCGCCTGCTCGTCACTGGCGGCAAGCTCCGACACCTGGTGCTGACCGAAGTCCATCACCGACTGCTCGAGGGTCGCCTGCACGTCCTCGGGCAGGGCGTCCCACTTGTCCTTGTTCATCGAGATCTCGATGAGCGGCATGGAGTGGAAGCCCGGGTAGACCGGGTGCTTGGCGATGTCGTTCAGGCCCTGCGCCTGGTTGGTGGAGAACACCGAGAAGTCGGCCGCGTCGATCACGCCCTTGTCCAGGGAGGTGAACACCTCGGAGCTGGGCAGGTTCACGGGTGCGGCGCCTGCGGCGGCGAACACCTGGTTCACCAGCCCTTCGGGGGCGCGCATCTTCAGGCCCTGCAGGTCCTCGACGGTGTCGATCGGCACCTTGGAGACGAAGGCTTCCAGCCCCGGCGTGCTGGGCCCGATGAAGTGCAGCCCGTACGGGGTGACCAGCTCGTTCATCAGCTCCCGACCGCCGCCGTCGTACATGTAGTCGAACATCTGCTGCGGGGCGGACCAGGCGCCGACCGGGTTGGCGATCAGCGCGAAGGCGGCATCCCGGCCCGCGAAGTAGGACGAATCGGTGACGTGCCCGTCGAGGATGCCGGCACCGACCGCGTCCAGCGTCTCGGGGTGCTCGACGATGGAGCCGACCGGCAGCAGCTCGATCGCCACCGCCCCGTCGGTCAGGCCCGAGATCGAGTCGGCCCATTCCTTCTGCAGCACGTAGTTCGGGTTGCCCGCCTGGTCGGCGGACTGGAAGCGCAGCGTCTGCTCCTGGGCGGCGGCGGGGCCGGCGGCGAGGGTGGCGGCAACCGTCAGCGCGACCGCCGACAGGGTGGTGGCGAGGACGGTGCGGCGGGTGGTGTTCGGGGGGGTGCTGCGCGTCATGGGCGGGGTCCGGTTGGTGTGGGGTGGGGCGTGGGTACCCAGTCCTCGACCATACCGAAGATTGTTGACGGTGTGTCTCGACAGTCGTGCGTATCGGCGGGGCCGGTTCCAGCCTGGTTCCCGACCCCGCTCAGCCCAGGAAGCCGAGCGGTGCTGAGCCCGACAGGGCCGTGCCGAACAGCCAGGCGACGAGCACGACCCCAATGGCCGTCGCCAGCAGGACGATGCCGCGCGCCCGACCGGGCACGAACCGGTCGGCGAGCAGACCGGTCAGCGGCAGCGCCTGCATCAGATGCGTGGCCACGAAATGCGCCGGCCGCAGGTCCGGCAGGCGGGTCGACCAGCCGGTCACCGGCAGCCCGTTCGCATCGCTGCCCATGATGCCGTGAAAGTGCGACGTGCCGCTGCTCATCGTGCCTGCGACGATCAACGTCAGGATAGAACCCGTCATCAGCCCGATCCACGCCCCCGCGTGCAGCCCCGGGCGCGTGTACCGATCGCCCTGCCGAAGCAATGCCGTGCCCACCGCGAAGGAGGCGATCAGCAGGATCACCGCTCCCACGCCCATCAGCCCGTACAGCGCCCCCTCCAGTGGCGTCGACAGGTTGAAGTGCGACGCGCGGCCCCGTGCCGCCTGCAGGCTGATGTAGATCACCTCCAGGATGCCGACCACGACCGACACGTAGGCCACCGCGAGCAGGACCGCACCGGTGCGCCGCGTCGGCTCGACCAGACGCACCAGCACGCCGAGGGTGAGGAAATGGATCGCCAGCGACGCCCAGAACTTCAACGGCTTGCCCCACAGGCCGGTGCCGTTCAGCGTCCGCTCGTCGACGCCCCAGGCCGGCAACAGCGTCACTGAACCTGCCAGCATGAAGCAGCCGGCGACCAGCCACAGGCGGGCGGCGTGATCGAAGGTGTGCGTGGCGGGTGCGCGGATGGCGTCGACCGACACCGCCGGCGCGCTCACGCCGCACCCGTGCGGCGGCGCATCGCCGTCCAGGCGAGCCGGGTCAGCAGGAACAGCAGCAGGCCGATCGGCCCGAGCATGAAGGTCGCCAGCAGGATCGGCACCTGCACCAGCCGCGGCAGGCCCGCCTCGTCCGAGCGATCGGCGATCCAGCCGCCGATGAACAGGTCGAAGGCCAGGTAGTGGATCCAGCCTGCCGCCAGCAGGGCGTCGGAGGCGAACAGCAGGCGGATGCCCTCGATGGTGCTGAAGTTGCCTTCGGTGGTGAACAGGTTGGGGAGGATCAGGGCGACGTAGGCGAGGGCGAGCAGGGCGGGGAGGATCAGGCGGGGGAGGGTGTTCAGGGCTGGCCAGCGGCGGGGGGCGAGGATGAGGATCAGCCAGCCGAGCAGGGCGAGCGAGTTGCCGAGCGCGAACAGCTGATCGGGGGTGGTCGGCATGGCATCGGTGGGCGCTGGGGCGAGGGGGCAGTTTCGCGCTGTTGGGGTTGGGATGCCAGTGGGGAGCGAATGGGGGCTGCCGCCAGATTGCCCGGGAACGCCGCGAGAATGACGGAATGCCTGATGGGCGAAGCGCTCAGTCCTCGTCGTAGTCGTCGTATTCGTATACGGAATCGGGTCTGCGGTACTCGCTCGATATATCGTAGATACGGGTGGTTATTGGGGAAGGTTCAGAGGTTGGCCGCAGCTGCTGAAGTCGGTTGATCAGGTTATCGAACGCATCGATTGGCATCATCCGAAAGTTCTCTTTTTCCCATAGAAAGATGAGCTCGGCAACGTTGTCCAGGCCTGTCGCTGCGTGGTGAGAGTAGAAGTAGACGCAGAAGTCGCCCGATCCGATGGCCGTCTCCGAAGCTGCACCGGATCGAATAGACTGAATGGCGCTTATCGCCTCTTGCAAGTTGCGTTGTGAGCGGAAGAAATACAGGAAGCCTATGAGGCTTCTGAAGCTGTCCGAGCCTTGCGAATAAATGAAATGATGCTCGTCATCGGGAATCCACCAGACTGTGCCGTCGAGCTCGATCTGCCGCACAAAGATAATATTCCATGGTCATCAGGGTGAAAGCCAAGAAAGTCGCCGTCCGGGTAAATATTTGGATTATCACCTTCATGCCGGATAGCTCGATGGACCCGTTATCTCGTCTCCGGAGGTTCGCCGTCGTACTTTGCTTTGACTGTTCTGTAGATCTCCAACGCCGAGCTGTGTTCGGCACCGCGCAAGATCGCCTCTCCTTCTTCCTGGGTCATGCGAGACCCACGTCCATGGACATCGAGCACGTGCGGCATTACCGACGTTCTGTTATACGCCTCCAGCTTGTGATGCCCATCAACGACGAACTGGCACCAACTGCGTTCGACCGAAGCTAGTACGACGATTGGTCGTCGGCCGTTTTCGATCGATTTCACGTAGCCATCGACGGTGGAAGGATCGAGATCGGATGTCGATCTCGTTGGAACAAGAACGTCACCGTCGAAGGGATAGTAGTGGACGAACGACTCCGTGTAGTCATCGGTGTAGTACCAGCTCTCAAGGCTTCGACGGGTGATCAAGTACTCTCCTGCGCAGAATAGCTGCAGCAAGGGCCGTAGTTGACTACTCATCGGAAGACTGTCGTCAAAGCCGTTCGCGACGGCGTGGCGCGCCTGCGCCAAGTCGACACCAGTATTCCTGGTGCCCACTCGAGCGAGGTACTGAGCAACGCTGCCTCCGCAATCACTCCAGTTGATCGCGTATGGATGGCCCGAGAAGTGAATGGAACAGTCGAAGCTGTCGCCTTTTACGCAAATCGCTCCAATGCCATCGTTCAGGGTCAGCCGCTCTGTCAGCTCGGAAAGGATGTTGTCGATCATTGGGTTCGTTGGTTTTTGATAGTGGAGGCGGCAGTTTCGTAGTGATTGCTTGGTGCTAAGGCGGAGGCGTTAGGTCGCGACGACAGAGTACGCTATCCGTGTTGCTGCCAATTCATGAGCAACACTGCACTGCGACAGCACAGCAGAGCTGAGTTCACGATTTCGCTCTGGGAATTGCGTCATTGAGATGGTTGCTCGCCATCGAGATAGGCATGCCAGGCCCTGTGTGATCCGTGCAGGTAAGCGTCGGCGACACCTACCATTGCACTCGTCAGATCGTCTCAGAAAGTGTCCTGATTCGCACATCGTCACCCCTGCTCGTTTGTTGGATAGAAGGTTATCAATCGGCCTTTCGGGTTGAATATGAATCGAATTCTTACTCCTGAAGGCGAAACCCCTTCGCGCGATAGCGAGCCTGGCTTGGTCGGATTGGAACTCGCAAGCGCAGCCTCGGTTTCCTCCATCACTCGACGTGACGTCCAGTCTCCCGGAAAGAAAGTATGCGGTTCCAAGCTCGACTTCAGATGCCATTCGCCGGTCGACGAGTTTCTGATGCGGACCTCTGCCGACGTTACGCCATTGCCTAGATTCTCGCCGGTACCGAACACGATGGACACGTTCGGTGATCCTAGCCAATGTCCGCCGCCGACCTGCGGGTTCGCGCTGTTCGGTCTTCTGACGTGGCCAAGCAATACGTGCTCTTGCCGATGCGTATCGATCCAATGCCGATCGGTCAACCGGTGCACCGGCGGCAGATCCTCCGGCACACCGAACCCACCGGACTTGATGCCGGCATCGTTCCGCGCGGCATTGGCCAGCAACGCATCGGCGGTGGCACCGATCAGCTCGTCCTGCGTATCGCCATCGGGCCTGCGCGGCGGCAGGGCGAAGACCCGCGACAGCTTGGTGATGCCGCCGACCGCGCCGAGCACCACGCTCTCGGCCGTCTCCAGTCCCGCGTCGTACACATGGGCGGCAAGGTCCGCACCGAGCGCGTCCAGCGCATCGGTGTCGCACAGGTCGGTGCTGCCCACCCCGCTCAGCAGATCGAACAGTCCGTAGCCGAACGCGGCGAACTGGCCGCCGTTGGCGATCGTGGCGAGCGCCAGCGCCGCCGGCACCGCACCCGGGGTGATGACCGCCATGGCGCCGAAGAACACGGTGACGCCGGCGATGGTGGCGGCGTCGTCGGCGAGCAGGTTGACGAAATCGGTGAGCGCGCCATCGGCGTAGCGCGGATCCGTGCCGAGCGCATCGGCGGCGGCCCGCAGCACGTGCGCAAGCTTTCGCACGTAGTCCGACTCGGCGCGCGGCTTGGGGACGAGCTGCCAGCCCTCGCGCGCCAGCTGCGCTTCCTGATCGGTGAGGCTGCCACGCTGGAGTGCTGCCTCCACCGCCTCCAGGATCGGTATGCCGTCGCCAGTTATTTCCAGCGGTGCGAGCCCGAGCGGGTCGATCCGGGTCAATGGCGACCCTTCGGCGTAGGCGTGCAGGTCGTCACCGCCGATCAGGCGCAGCGGGTCGGGTGACAGGTAGCGCCCGGTGCTGGGGTCGTAGTAGCGGTGGCGGTTGTAGTGCAGGCCGGTCTCGCGATCGATCTGCTGGCCGGGCAGGCGCAGGTCGAGCGGTATCCGGGCAACGTCCTCGGTGGTGGCGCCGAACGGGGCGTGGCGGGCCGACCAGACGGTGGCGCCGGCCTCGTCCGTCATGCGGTATGGGGTGCCCAGGTGATCGGTACGGATCGAGTACACGGCGTCGCGCTGCAGCAGCGCGACCGGACGGTGCTCGTCCAGGTAGACGTACTGACGCGTGATGGCACCGGTGTCGTCGGCCTCGGCGCTCAAGGCGTCACCGTCGTGCAGGTAGTAGGTGACGGTGGGGCGACGCGTGTTGCGGTACACGACCTTGGCGATGCGCTCGCCGAAGGCGTTGTAGCGGTATCGCGCAAGCGGTGCGCCGGCTCGGTGCACGCTGACGATGCGACCGGCCGTGTCGCGTTCGTAGCGCAGCGTCGCGTCGATGGCGTCGACATCGGCTGCGTCGTCACGTCCGTCGCGGGCGGCGGCGCGTCGGATGTGACCGGCAGGCAGGTCGCCGACCACGAACGCCCTCGCACCGACGTTCAGCGCTCGGCCGTCATGGCGGTAGCGTTGCAGGCTCGCTCCGGTATCGATGGCGATCAGGCGGGCATCGGCGTCGAACCGGTAGCTGATCGGCACGCCCTCGCCGTGGCGGCGCGTGGCGAGGCGGCCGTCCGCGCTCCAGGTGGACGCCACCCGCGTGCCGTCGTGCAGCACGTGCCCGCTGATGCCGTCACGGGCATCGGCATCGATCTCGCCGACCAGCGTTTCCTGGCGAAGCCCGAGCAGCGATACCCGCGTGATCGCTCGCAGCGCGCCGCGCTCCGGACCGCTGTCGTGGTAGTGGTGCTGCAGTCGCTGGCCGTCCGGCAGCGTCTTGATCGCGATGCGCCCCTGGTCGTCGTATCGCCAGCGCGTCGTGAACGTCCGGTCGTCGATGTGCCGGGCATGGGTGACCAGTCGTCCGGCGCGCCATTCGAAGCGTTCGAGCGAGTCCGCGTCGCGCGCCTCGATCAGGTGGCCGTGCCGGTCGTAGCGGTAGACGCTGTCGTTGTCCGCCCGACGCTCGTGCACCAGGCGGTTGGCGGCATCGAAGGTGCGCTCGACCCGCGTGCCGTCGGGCAGCCGCGTCTCGACCGGGTTGCCGGCCGGATCGTGGTGGTGGCGGGTGACGCTGGTCGACGGGTGCGCATCGAGGACGAGACGGCCGAAATCGTCGTGCAGCACGGTGCTGGTCGCACCGTCGGTGAGGACGATGGCGCTCGGGCGTCCCTTCGCGTCGTGCGAGAACCGTTCGATCGTGGCCGGCCCGCCGGACTGGCGTGTCGTGACCTGCGTCAATCGGCCGTGCGGGTCGCGCTCGTAGGCGCGCGCATCCCCGTTCGCCGGATCGCTCAGTCGCGCCAACCGGCCGAGCGCGTCGTACTCGCGCAACCAATCGCGATCGAGCGCATCGGTCGAGGCGGTGGCGGTGGCGGTGGCGGGGCGCCGGTCCCGCCGCGAGGACAGGCGACCGGCGGTATCGAACAGGCTGATCAGCTCGCGCACCAGCGCACCGTCGATGCCGTGCGTGCGCTCGTCGGTGACGCGCCCTTGGTCATCGCGTTCGATATCGGTGCGGCGACCGCGGTCGTCGATGCGGGCGGTGATCCTGCCGGTCGAATTCAGCTCCACCCGCTGCTCGCGCCCCCACGGATCGATGACCGCCACCAGCCGGCCCTCGGCATCGTGCTCGTAGCGCAGCGTCAGGGCGCCGTAGGCGATCGAGGCGAGATCGCCCCGTGCCGACCAGGCGAGTCGGTAGGCTGGGCCGTTGCCATCATCGAAGCCGGTCGGACGCCCGTGGGCATCGAACCCGGTGATGCGCCAGCGCTGTCCACCGGGCAGGGTCAGGCCGATCGCGCGGGCCCGATCGTCCCACTCGATCGTGGTGATGTCGGCGACGTCGTCGCGCGGCCCGTCGATGCGCACCAGCCGCTCATTCTCGTAGGCGAACCGGGTGGTGCGCTCGATCGGTTCGAACGCGGAGCCGTCGCGCGCCAGCGGGCGCCAACCGCGTTCGACGAAGGCGAGCGGCAGGCCGTCGGCGTCGTAGCGCGTCTCGAGCCGGTGCTCGCCGTCCGGGCTGACGCTCGGGCGCAGCAGGGCGCGCGGTCGTGCGGCATCGCCCTCGTACTCGAAGCGCCTGTCGATGCGTTCCTGGCCGAGCTCGTCGCCGTGCACGACCTGCACGACCCGACCGCGGGCGTCGCGCTGGTAGCGTCGCCAGCCGCCGGAAGCCTCGTCGATGCGCAGCAATCGCCCGGCGGCGTCGTAGGCGTGGCGGTGTCCGGTCGGTGGGCACTGCGCGCAGCCCGGCCCGATGCCTTCGAGCAGGCGCGGTGCACCGGTAGCCGGGTCGATCTCGAAGCGGTAGCGGGTCCGCGCACCGTCCGCGCGCGTGACCGTCGATTCGAACTGGCCCGACGCATCGGGCTCGCTGCGCTCGATGTCGATGCGATCGGCACCGTCGGCACCCAGGGAGGCGATGCCACGACCGTCGTCGTCGTAGCGCCAGGTCGCGATGCGTGCGCCGGTCCGATCGGTGAGCCCGGTCAGGTGACGGGGGAAGTCGGGATCCTCGTAGTGATAGCGACGCACCGTCCCGTCCGGATGACGTACCCGGGTCAGGTTGCGGCGCTGGTCGTAGTCGTAGTGGATCAGCGCACCGTCCGGCAGTCGCAGGCGCGCCAGTTGGCCGGAGGCTGCGGCGAACTCGGCCGGGTCGTAGCCATCGAGCAGACGCTGGCCGGCGGTCCATTCCAGGATCAGGCGGCGGCCGGTCTCGTCGGTGACCGAGACGAGGGCACCGCCGGCGTAGCCGAGCGTGATGCGGCGCGGGCCGGGCCAGTCGATGCCGACCAGCCAGGTGCCGTGAAAGTCGAGCCGTCGTCCGTCCGGCAGGGTCCAGCGGTGCAGCCGACCGATCCGCTCCAGGGTGCCGTCGGCCGGATCGATGGCCGCCCAGCGGGGCGTGGCCGCCGTCATGGCGTCTCCGGGCTCAGGTGCTGCGTCCAGCGGCACGAAATCGATCAGCCGCCCGTCGGCCTGCCGGATGCGGCGCCCGCCGTCGCCGAGGGCGGCCAGCCGCACGTCCCAGCTCGATCGCCAGCCCGGGCCGAGCCCGACGTTCGCATCGGTGGCGCGACTGTCGTAGACGCGCTCGAAGCGCAGGTGCGCGGGGCCCGACCGGTAATCGATCTCGCGCTGGTGCTTGCCGCCGTCAGCCAGGTCGATCGGGTTGCCGGCACCGGTGGACGGCACCGGCCCGCCGCCACTGCTGGCGGGACCCGGGTCCGAGGCACAGGGGTCGACCGGGCCGGGCAGGGCGGCGCAGGTGACGGTGCTGTCGGCCTGCGCTCGGGTGGACGGACCGAGCAGCGCGGATGCTGCGATCAGGACGATCGCGAGGAAGGCGTCCGCGAACCGGCGGCGGCGAGCGCGGGCGTAGTGGTGGGGGAGTGTCCGTTCTTCCATGCTTCGCCGAGCGCCAGATCCGTTGGTGCCGTGCCGCCGGGCGCCTGCAGGGGGCGCGACCGGGGCGGGTGCTCCGGACATCGTGCCTGTGCCTGGGCGTGTTGACCTTGCGGTGGGTCACGGTTCGGGACAGGGGCTTGAGGGGGCGTGCTTCGGGTGGGTGACGGGGTTTGTTGCCCCGCGATGGTCACGAACTGACGGCGGCGTATGCCCGGGTACTGAACGGGAGGGTGGAGAAGGTCGGGATCAAAAGGGTTACGCAGTGTTGACGTCGTCGCTTGGAGGCGGTCTAATAGCGGGCTGGAGCGCCTACGGCCGGGTAGCTCAGTTGGTAGAGCAGGGGATTGAAAATCCCCGTGTCGGCAGTTCGATTCTGTCCCCGGCCACC
>ENA-ORXT01001915-ORXT01001915.1-marine-metagenome-genome-assembly--contig:-NODE-1915-length-26414-cov-4.856248_pt1 | contig 26414 bp, 25 predicted proteins | sample MGYA00237868_ERZ511482 | MGnify/ENA metagenome assembly ERZ511482
CGGGCGCGACGTCGAACAGCTGGTTTCGTCGGCTAGAGACAATTTGCCGCTGGCTGACGGGGTTGCCGGCGCGATCGGTGAGTAAAACGACGCCCTGGCGCGGGTTATCCCCTTCCTGGCGATACCCGACCACGACGGCGCGCCCGTCGATGAGGGCCAGGCCGCGCCCGATGTCGTCCGCACCACTGTCGTAATACCGCTCAAAGGCCTGACCGGAGAGGAAAAGGGGGGAAAGAAGGAAGGGGAAAAGGGTGGCTAAAAGGAGGAGGTGGCGCATGGCTTTGGCAAGATACGGCCTGGGTGGATTTTGTGGCGGGGTCGCGGGTGCAATCGCAAGATCGGCTACTTCAACGCTCCGAAGTTATGCTCTGTGAGACTCTGTGCAGTCCTTCGTGAGACTCTGTGGGCAAAAAAGCTGCGAAGCAGCCATTATTGCGATTGCCCCGGGCGGGGTCGCGGGTGCAAAGGGAAGGTTTTCAGAAGCCTCGTATCTTCGCCCCCAATGCAGTTTACCCTCCACCACACCGACCAGTCAACCGACGCGCGCGCGGGCACCCTCGTGACCGACCACGGCGAGATCCCCACCCCGATCTTCATGCCCGTAGGCACCATCGGCACGGTGAAGGGCGTCCACCAGCGGGAGCTGAAAGAGCAGGTGAAGGCGAAGATTATCCTCGGCAACACCTACCATTTGTTCCTGCGCCCCGGCATGGAAACGATGGAAGCGGCGGGCGGCCTGCACCAATTTATGAACTGGGACGGCCCCATCCTGACCGACAGCGGCGGCTACCAGGTGTTCAGCCTGGCGCACCGGCGCAAGATCACGGAGGAGGGCGCGACGTTCGCCAACCACATCGACGGGTCGCGGCACCTGTTCAGCCCCGAAAGCAGCCTCGGCATCCAACGCAGCATCGGCGCGGACATCGTTATGGCTTTCGACGAATGCCCGCCCTACCCCAGCACCCGCAAGTACGCCACCGACAGTATGCACCTGACCCACCGCTGGCTGGAACGCTGCGTGGCCTTCATGAATGATACCGGGCCGAAGTACGGCCATTCGCAAGCGCTCTTCCCCATCGTGCAGGGCAGCAGTTTCGACGATCTGCGCACCAAAAGCTGCGAGTTCATCGCCAGCCAGGATCAACCCGGCAACGCGATCGGCGGCCTCAGCGTCGGCGAACCGATCGAGGATATGTACCGCATCAGCCAGCTGTGCTGTGACATCTTGCCCAAAAGCAAGCCCCGCTACCTGATGGGCGTCGGCACCCCCGCCAACCTGATCAACTGCATCAGCCGGGGCGTGGACATGTTCGACTGCGTGCTGCCGAGCCGCAACGGCCGCCACGGCGTACTGTATACCCGCGACGGTATTATGCAGATCACCAACGCCAAATGGCGCAACGACTTCTCCCCCATCGACGCGCGGGCGGACGGCGCGCCAACCTCCCAAACGCACACGAAGGCGTACCTGCACCACCTCTTCCGGGTGAAGGAACTGCTCGGCCCACAGCTGGCGACGCTGCACAACCTGGCCTTTTTCCTCGCGCTGGTGACGGAGGCGCGGGAGCGGATCATTCAGGGAGATTTTGTAGCGTGGCGGGACGAGGTGCTGGTGGGGTTGGAGCGGAAGTTATAGCACGGACACGACGGCGCATAAAAAGCCTCCACCCTTCCCGCAAGGAAGAATGAAGGCTCGTAAAACAACATAACGTAAGTCTTCGGCGCGGCGACGGTTGCCTTTTCCCCTATACGCCCTAGCCCTTTTCCCAGCACCCGCGTCCGCGCCCATATAACCCAACTTTAAGCCGCTAAAGTTGCAGCCGTTAACTTAGGGCCACGATGAAAAAGAAAGTGATCATGCCGGTCAGCCCGCAACTGCTGGGCTACCTGCGCCGCCACCGTCGCGAGGTGAAACTGCCATTGCAATACAATGACCTCGACCGGTTTACGCAAAGCGTCGACCTGATCAATCATGCCGGGGAAGACACGCTGTGGCAAACGATCTATTACGATGAGTATGAGCGGCAAACCATCCTCGATGGCCTCTGCCACGTCTACGCGCTGTTGCGGATGGGCGGCGACCTGAAGGCCCTTGAGCACCTCGAAGTAGCCCGTGTCGATTACTGTCTGTTCGGCAATACCCGCCCGTTTCGCATCCGCATCATCAACCGGCTCAACGACAACTACGATCATTTCTACGTCAAGAAGATCGACGCCAACCGCGTCTACGGGCTGGAGCTGGAGGAGTTGCTCAGCCCCGAAAGCGTGCGTTACCTCGTGGACGGCAACACCCTGATCGAGGAGCACATCGCCGGTATTCCCGGCGACGATTTCTTCAAGGACAAACTCGACGATATCCCCTTCAACCAGGTGCGGATGGCGAAGGAATTCGTGAAGTTCAACGAACGCTGTTTCGTCCGTCTGCTCGGCGATATGCGCGCCTACAATTACGTGATCGATATTACGCCGGATATCGAGGGCAGCCAGTTCCGCTTCCGCGCCATCGACTTCGACCAGCAATGCTACGAGGGAAAAAAATCGTTCTACCTGCCGCAGTATTTCAAGGAGAATAACCCCATCGTGCTGCTCGGCATCGAGCACATCAATTCCGCCGCCGTGCGCCAGTACCAATTGGAGGAGCGGACGATGATCGGCGCGCGCATCAAGGTGGGCAACCGCCGCGTGCGCGACCTGCTCAAGATCATTTCGGAAGACCGGGTATCCTCGCCCGAGAAGACGCGGCAGCTGGCCGGCGAGCTGAACGCGCACCACGAAACGAAGAAATTCGACCGCTGTGAGACGATGGGGGACGTGCTGCAGGCGCAGTTGCGGTTGGCGCTGGAGCGGGAGTTCCATCAAAGCCTGGTCATGTAGTACCTTTATTATGCGGCAAATAATCCATAAATTCACCGATCCTGAACATTAATCCGTTTAAAGGATTCCAGCTACTAAACAATTCTTTATGAGAACTTTGATCTTACTCAGCCTTTCCCTTTCCCTCTTCGCCTGCGGCGGCGATTCCGCCATCGCGGAGGCGGACGGCGCTATGGAGAATGCTACCGAAAAGGTAGGCGGCGCAATGGCGAATGCTACCGAAAAGATGGATATGGTTGCCGCCGAGGCGAAGTCCGATGCGACTGACCACCTTGAAAGCACCGTCGAGGCGGTCCAATCCGCGGGCGGAGACCTGACCGCGCTCCCGGTTACCGCGGCGGCGCACAACATCAACGGCTGGATCAACAAATTGGCTGACGTAGACGGTGCCGACGGCATAACGGACGGCCTCGCTAAGCTGAAAGAGGAGTTGTTGCGGGAAAGCGTCGATGGCGGCAGCGTGTCCGCTATCCTGTCTGAACTGTCTACCGAAACCCGCGCGATGAGCGACAAGGTGCCAGCCCTGGGCACCCTGGCGAACTTACTCGATGCCGGTGCCAAAAAACTGGCGGATAAGTAACCCTTCCACTAACTTTAAAATAAGCCCGAGCGTTACCTGACCGGTTCGCTTGGGCTTTTGTTTTTTGGGGCTACTCCACCATCTCCATCCACTCCATTTCCTTCTCTTCGATCTGCTCGTTGAGCTCGTTCAGTTCCCGCCCGAGATCGGCGATCTTATCGTTGTCCAGGCCGCTGGGGTCGAGGAATTGCTTGTTGATCTTCGCCTTGGCTTCCTCCAGCTTTTTCAGCTGCCCCTCGACGCGGCGGATGGCCTTGCGCTGCTCCTGGGAAATATGTTCTTGCGGCTCGGCGGCTTTTCGGGGCGCGGCCGCGGGTGCGGCGGAACGGGCTTCATTGGCCTCGGCTTTTTCGGCCGCCAGTTCGTCTTTGCGGATTTCGCGGTACTCCGTGTACAAGCCGTTCCAGTCGCGCAGATTGCCGTCTTCTTCGAAGATGAACAGGTGGTCGCAGATCTTATCCAGGAAAAACCGGTCGTGGGAAACGATGAGTACGCAACCGGGGAAATCCATCAGGAAATCCTCCAAAACGTTGAGTGTCATGATGTCGAGGTCGTTGGTCGGCTCATCGAGAATGAGGAAGTTGGGGTTCTTCATCAGGATGGTGAGCAGGTACAGCCGCCGCCGCTCGCCGCCGCTCAGCTGGCTGACGTAGACCTGCTGCTGCTTATCGGGGAACATGAAGCGGTTGAGCAGCCCCCGCGCCGTCAGTTTCAGCCCCTTTTCCAGCGGGATGAACTCGGCGATCTCCCGGATTACCTCGATGACGCGCTTGTCCTTGTCCAGGTTAATGCCGTCTTGGGTGTAATATCCGAAGTGGGTGTTGGTGCCGTGAACCACCTTACCGGTATCCGGCTCCAGCTCCTTGGTCAGCATGTGCAGCAGGGTGGATTTGCCCGCGCCGTTGCGGCCCACGATGCCGGCGCGCTCGCCCTTCTGAAATTTATAGCTGAAACCCTTCACCAGCGTCCGCTCGCCGTAGGACTTACCGATGTTGTGGGCTTCCAGGATCTTACCGCCAAGGCGCTGACCCTTGATCTCGATGGTCAGTTCGTCTTCGGCGCGGAAGCCACCGACCTTCGATTTAAGCTCGTGGAAGGCGTTGACGCGGCTTTTCGCCTTCGTTCCCCGGCCGGAGGGCATGCGGCGCACCCATTCCAACTCTTTCTTCATCCGCTTTTTGTCCTTGGCCAGCTCGGCGGATTCGGTTTCCTCCCGGGTGGCCTTTTTTGACAGGAAGTCGGAGTAGTTGCCCGTGTAGTGGTAGATGTTGCCGCCGTCGAGTTCGATGATGCGGTTGCAGACGCGCTCCAGGAAGTAGCGATCGTGCGTCACCATCAGCAGCGTGAGGTTGGTGCTTTGAAGCCACTCTTCCAGCCATTCGATCATGTCGAGGTCGAGGTGATTGGTCGGCTCATCCATGATGATCAGGTCGGGCTCGTCGATGATCAGTTTAGCGAGGGCGACGCGCTTGCGCTGGCCGCCGGAGAGGGTGCTGACCTTCTGGTCGAAGCGTTCGATGTTGAGCTTGGAGAGCACCTCCTTGATGCGCGCCTCGATGTCCCAGGCTTGTAATTCATCCATGCGGCCGAGCGCGTTGGCGAGGCGGTCGGGCTTATCGGTGTGGCTCAGTGCCTCCTCGTAATCGCGGACGGCCTTGACCATCTCGTTGTCGGAGTCGAAAACGGCGTCCATTACGCTGGCGTTTTCGCCGAAGTCGGGTTCCTGCGGCAGGTAGGCCATCCGGGCGTCCTTGTGCAGGTACATCTCGGAGCCCAGCCCTTCGGGCAGATCAATGCCGGCGGCGACGCGCAGCAGGGTAGATTTCCCCGTACCGTTCTTGGCGACCAGGGCGACCTTGGTGTTCTTCGCCACCTGCAGGCTGACCTTATCGAAAAGGACTTTTTCGCCGTAGATTTTGGAGACGTCGGTAAGTTCTAGGTAGACCAAGGGGAGGAATTTAGTATGTTTGGTAGTTCGTCAGTCGTCGGTCCGTTGGTAGCGGGCGGCGAAGATACGGCGGGATGTTGAGGGCGGGGGGCGGGGCAATCGCATGGTTTCTTTAAAGCTTCAATTAGGGAAGCGCGGTAGAATGTTCGCGGCGAAGAACGAGTTTCCCGCTATTTCATTTGCATCCCGCGCTCCCGCCCCTTCGTAGTCAATAGTATTATAGCCAGACCCGCACCGCCAGCACCAGGCCAAAGAGCCCCAGGGCCAGCGCACCCAGCCGTTGCACCCGCAGGATGACGCGCGGCGTCAGCAACTCGCGCAGCTTGCGGGCGGCCAGCACTTTGACGATGTCGGTGACGATGATGGTGCCGATCACGCCGCCGTAAACGGCCCAGGCCGCGGGGTCGGCCAGCTCCCGGTCGTGCACCTGCGTGATGGTGAAGGCCGACCAGAAAAATATGGTGAACGGATTAAACGTATTGATCACGAAGCCCTGCAAGTAAGCACTGAACAAGCCGCGCCGGTTGACACTGGCGCGCTCCTTATCCAGGTCCGGCGGGTCGCTGAACCAGGTAACGGCCGCGATCACCAGCAGCAGCACGCCGCCGATGCTACCCACGATTTCGGAAAAATAGGTGTGCGCCAGCAACGAATCTACTTTCCCAATGCCGAAGTGGGTCACCAGTACGAAACTGATATCGCTCGTCCAGATGCCCAGCGCCGCGGCGAAGGCCGCTACCGTGCCGCGCCGCAAACTGAGTTGGATCAGCAATACTAGGATCGGACCCACCAGCAAAGCCAGCAGCAATCCCGCGCGAATACCCTCAAAAACGTAACTGAAAATGGTGGTGGATTCTGGTTAAAGAATAGACGAAACCCAGCGCATAAAGACACCCGGCCGGAGCGCAAAGCTACACCCCGGTCATTACCCTTCGTCTTCCAGGATCTGCTCGGCGTGTACCTTCGTCTTCACCTTCGTGTATACGCGGTCAATCTTGCCGTGTTCGTCGATCACGAAAGTGCTGCGGTTAACACCATCGTACTCGCGGCCCATAAACTTCTTCGGCCCCCAGACGCCAAACTGGTCCATCACGCGGTGATCCTCGTCCGCTAGCAGCGGCATGGGTAGTTTATGCTTGGCGATGAATTTTTCGTGCTTCGCCGGTTTGTCCGGGCTGACGCCGAGCAGTTCGTAGCCTTTCGCCTGCAGTTCCCCGAAATGATCGCGCAGCGAGCAGGCCGCCGCCGTACAGCCCGGCGTATCGTCTTTGGGGTAGAAGAACATAATGAGCTTCTTGCCGGCGTAATCAGCCAGTGTAACCGTGGAACCATCCTGAAGCGTGCCGCTGAAATCGGGGGCGGCGTCCCCTGCCGTTAACTTTGTCATGCCTGACTAACGGGTGACGCCGGTGGTAGTTTAAAACCCTAATTTCGCGGTATGAAACAGACCCTGGTTCTCCTCGCCGTTCTGGCCGTCGCCGTGGCCGTCTACTGGCCCATCCTGAAGAAAGCGAATCGCGACATCGCCGCCCGCTCCGCCGCCGGGCTGAGCAACAGCGTGCTGTACGCCGTACTGCTCTTTCCGCTGGTCGGGCCGGTGCTGTACCTGGTGTTTCGGCGGCATTTTGCGGTAGAGTGATGGTGGCGGGTGGGGCTGCCGCTGTTACGTGCGGCAGCCCCACCCGCCACCCACTACCCGCTACCCACCACTTAATGCTCGCTCACTCTTCGCCACAAAGTCCGCCAGGTAAACGTCGAGCGATTTGCGTTTGTACTGCATCACGTAGCGCGGGTGGGAGAGCGGGATGACCTCGCCGAACCACCCTTGCTCGTCGTTTAGGGCTTTAAGGAATTTGTAGTTCTTCCCCGTGCCGAGGCAAAGCAGGAAATCGCGGCGGCAGCCGAAGGCCAGCTGCGCCTTGAAGTTGGCGATGATGCGCGGGCGGACGGCTTTCTCCAGCTTCTTATCGTCGTAGTAGTTGTAGTTCTTCCCGTTTTTCAGGAAGCCGAGCGGGCAGGCGTTCATGATGTAGAAATCGCGGTAGAATACCTCTGGGCCGCCCTGTTCATTGACCCAGCGGTAGATGAACTCCGCGCTCAGCTCCGGCCGGGAGGTGAACGGGTGCTCAATGCCGCATTCCTCCCGCAGTTTCTTTGGTCCGGTAAACGGAACGCCGGTCACTCCGGCCCCGAAGCGGCCGGGGTTGATGCCGGCCACGAAGATGCGGTCGTTGGTGTCGTTGAAATACTTTTCGTAAAAAGCCGTCATGCAGGCGCGGGTGTCCTCGCCGGCGAAGGGGTAAATGAGGTCTACGCCCTTGGGGAGTTTCCAGTTGGGCTGGAGGGTTTGGAGGTGGTAGTGGAGGGTTTGGTGGGCGAAGGTCATCTATCAACGTAAAAATTCATTATGCTCAGCTGCTCTCCAATTTTCAATCGTTATCCCATCTATTCTCTCAAGATGCTTCACGTTATTCGTGACCATTACCATATCATTAGCAACCGCTGAACAACCGATCAATAGATCGAAATCAGGGATAAGCGAACCATCTCTTCGAAGGCGTACTTTTTCGGCGGCATACACATCTTTCGCCGTAAGAGCTGGTACAACGGTAAACAGCTCTTCGAGCAGTACAACTTCGTTTTTGTGCTTATCGATTTGAGCACTATTCAGGGCACCATAGGTAAGTTCGTAAATAGATATTTCCGAAATGTAGCAATTTCCTATACCTACGCTGTCTATCTTCTCAGGCACAAAAAAGTTCCCCTTGAAGTATGCAATACATATGTCAGAATCCAGAAGGTAACGCATCAATCATCAAAATTAAGTTCCCGGTCTGAGAGCGTTCTACTGCCGTAAATATCTTCTATCATAGCTTCATCATCGACCTCGCTCCAGGCACCCGCCAATTTGACAAACAATTCTCGCTTCCTTTCAGGCGAAGTTGGCGTTAAGGAAGAACGTAAACTGTTCGTAAGCGCAGTCATGAGCGACAACCTGGTGTCAATCGGTAGCGATTCAAACAAGCGCACGTAATTGTCAAGCACCGCGTTTCCCATAACTAATCGATTTTGGATTCCTAAAGATAACGATCAGTCCTCTTAATCAGTTGCACCCTACTTCTTCCTGAAAAAGATCGAAATCGGCACCCCCGTAAAATCAAAGCTCTCCCGGATCTTATTCTCCAGGTAGTTCTTGTAAGCCTCCTGAATGTGCTGCGGATGGTTGCAGTAAAAAGCGAATGCCGGGTAAGCGATCGGCAGCTGCGTCACGTACTTGATGCTCACCTCGCGGCCGCGGTAGCTCGGCGGCGCGTAGCGTTCCATGGCCTTCTGCATCACCTCGTTGAGGCGACTGGTAGGGATGCGGCGCGTGCGGTTCTCGAAGGTATCCATGGCGGCATCGACGACCTTCATGATGCGTTGCTTTTCGAGTACGCTCATGAAGATGATCGGCAGGTCATTGAAGGGGGCGAACTTTTCGCGCACCGTCTGCTCGTAGTCGCGCGCCGTGTTGGTTTCCTTGTCTTTGATCAGGTCCCACTTATTGATGGCGATAACGATGCCTTTGTTGCGGCGCTGGGCGATACGGAAGATGGCCAGGTCCTGGCTTTCCACGCCGTCCACCGCGTCAATCATCAGCACGACGATGTCGGATTTTTCGATGGCTTTGACGGCGCGCATGACGGAGTAGAACTCCAGGTTTTCGTAGACCTTGGCTTTCTTACGGATGCCGGCCGTGTCGATCAGGTTGAACTCCCGGCCGAACTTGTTGTAATGGCTGTTCGTGGTGTCGCGGGTGGTACCGGCGATGTCGGTCACGATGTTGCGCTCTTCGCCGAGCAGGGCGTTTATGAAGCTCGACTTGCCGGCATTGGGCTGACCAACGATGGTGATCTGCGGGATGGTCGTCGTTTCCTCTTCGTGAACGACGATGTGCTCCACCAGTTCGTCGAGCAGCTCGCCCGTACCGGAACCGGTGACGGAGGAGAGGAAGTAGGTGTGCTCGAAACCGAGGCCCCAGAATTCGTTGGCTTCCAGTAACCGGCTGTGGTTGTCGACCTTGTTGACGACGAGCAGGACGGGCTTCTTGGCGCGGCGTAGCATACGGGCGACTTCCTCGTCGAGGTCGGTCAGGCCGGTGGCCACGTCGACCATGAAGATGATCACATTCGCCTCGTCGATGGCGATCTCGACCTGCTGGCGGATGGCCGCCTCGAAGACATCATCGCTGTTGCGCACGAAACCGCCGGTATCGACCACGGCGAAGTCCTTGCCGTTCCAGGTGCTTTCGCCGTACTGCCGGTCGCGGGTCACGCCGCTCTGGTCATCGACAATGCTCTGCTTCTCCCCGATCAGGCGGTTGAACAGGGTTGATTTGCCGACGTTTGGCCGGCCGACGATAGCGACGATATCCATGGTGATAAATTGAACGCGCAAAGATACCGTAATTAGTCAGGAGTGGGATAGTCAGCAGTCCGTTAGTCAGCAGTCAGGAGCAGACTATACACTCCTGCCTCCTGACTCCTGACCAACTATCGCGCCGCCAGCCACCGCTTCCGCAGCATCCGGCAACTCCGCTCGTCCCCACCCGAGTCCACGGCAAACTGCATTTCGGCGATCGCCTGCTCCATCACCTCCGTAGTCCATCCGCCAGGCGAGCAAGCACAGACCGTAAGGGTGTTCAGGCGTGAGGCGTAATAGGTGACCTGCTCACAAACCGTACTCTCGATCCGTCCCCGACATCGCCGCGCCAGTCGCCGCCCGGGCGCGCCCGCAAAAGTAGCCGCCGGGTAGTGCAGGTGGTGCGCCGGCAACTGCTGGTGACCGAGGCTTCCGCCGCCGTCCCCGTGAATCCGCAGCACCCAGCCCGTATGATTTTTGACCTCCACGTAATCAAGATCCGCCAGCGGGTCCGCCGTAGCCGGCCGGCTACAGTGCGGCAGCATAAAAATCAGAAAGAGGAAAGTGGGAAAGCGCGGAAACATAGCAGGAGCTTGCGGACAACCATACTGATGCAAAGGGGTTCTCTTTTGGCGGTTGACCGCGCTTTAAAGCTTCCCCCTGAATTGATATCGTACGAAACTTATCAGCTTAAAAACGGCCTCACCGTCGTCCTTCACCACGACCCGAAGCGCACCGTCGCCGCCGTCAACGTCCTGTACAAGGTCGGCAGCCGCAACGACCCGCCCGGGCGTACCGGCTTCGCTCACCTGTTCGAGCACCTGATGTTCGGCGGCTCGGCCAACGTGCCCAACTTCGACGACGCGCTGCAACTGGCCGGCGGGGAGAACAACGCCGTCACCGGCGCCGATCAGACGCTGTATTACGACATCCTCCCTGCCGATAACGTCGAAACCGCCTTGTGGCTGGAGGCCGACCGCATGGCTCGCCTCAAGCTCGACCAGCAGTCGCTCGATACCCAGAAGAAGGTCGTCGTGGAGGAGTTCAAGGAAACCTGCCTGGAGGAACCCTACGGCGACCTCTACCACCACCTTAACAACCTCGTTTACAAGGTCCACCCCTACAAATGGCCGGTGATCGGCGAGCGCTTCGAGCACATCGAGGACGCGAGCCTGGAGGACGTTCGTGATTTCTACTATCGCTACTACCGGCCGGATAACGCCATCCTGGCCATCGCCGGCGGGTACGACAATACGCTGATCCGGGGGCAGATCGAGAAGTGGTTCGGTGAGATCCCCGCTTCGGATCCCGCCCACGGCCGCCCCACCCTTCCAGAAGAGCCGGAGCAAACCGCGCCGCGCCGTAAGGAGGTGCTGGCTGACGTCCCCAGCCCCGTCATCTACCTCAGCTACCGGACGCCGGGGCGCGACCACGCCGACTTCCCGGCTATCGACATTCTCTGCTTCCTGCTGGGCAGCGGCCGTTCGTCGCTGCTTTACCGTCGGCTGGTGCGCGACGGCGACCTCTTCGCCGAGGTTTCCGCCAGCCACAACGACGGCTTCGACTCCGGCTCCGTGATGATCGACGCCCGCCCCGACGAGGACGCGGACTACGACGCGGCGCGCGCGGCCCTCTTCGCCACCGTCGAGGAGTTCGTCCGCGAGGGCGTCACCCAGGCCCAGCTCGATAAGGTGATGAACCGGCTGGAGCAGCATAACCACTTCAAATCCATTAACGTCGCTAACCGCGCCTCGGAGCTGGCCTTCTACGCCTCCCTCGGCAATACGGAACTGATCAATACGGAATTGGATCGCTACCTGGCGGTGACGGTGGCGGATGTGAATAGGGTGGCGCGGGCCTACTTGAGAAAAGAGGGGTTGAGTGAGGTTGATTATTTTTGTGAGGAAGAGTGAAAGTTGATCGCTACAACCCAGCTTTAAGCATTTCCATAAATTTCTGCGTATTCATTCAAGATCTCCGTTGTCACTAACAGACGAAAGTCTCCATTACGCAGTGCCTCAAAAATGGGCCGATATATAGACTTTGTTGAAATTGAAACCAGCAGGGAATTCGTATCGATCACCACCTCAATCATGGTCCTCACCTTTTAGCCAGTCATCCATCGTTTCGTTACTCCACCCTTTCTCATTCCAAAGGCGATCTGCTTCTTCCGTAGCTTTTCGTAAAAAGTAGTCTACCAGAATTCCTCTAATTTCCTTCAGTTGCTCGTCAGATACACCATGACTGTACATCTTCAATAGTTCTAACTGAATATTAGAGAGTGGCCTTTCTTGAACCAGCATAGAGAGAAATTTTAAATTTCAGAAGCACTAATGTAATCATCAACGATCAAATTCAAAATTAGGTTTCATACCCAATGAGTTACGTAAAAGCAAAAAGCCCCGGTCACGCTATGCGCAACCGGGGCTTTCAAGTCCATGCGGGCTAAAGCCAGCAGAACACTCTACCCACCAAAGTCATCGAAAGCAATATTCTCCTCCGGTACACCCAGTGAATCCAGCCCGTCAATAACGGTCTTATTCATCATCGGGGGGCCGCAGAAGTAGTATTCGATCTCTTCCGGCTCGGGGTGCTTGTTGAGGTACTGCTCCATCACGACGGGCATGATGTAACCTTTGAAGCCGTCGCCCGGGGCGTCGATGTCTTCTTTGACCTGCCAGTTGTCTTCTTCCAGCGGGTTATCGAGGGCCACGTAGAAGTTGAAGTTGGGGAACTCCTTTTCGATCTCGCGGAACTGCTCGATGTAGAACAGTTCGCGCTTCGTCCGGCCACCGTACCAGAACGACACCTTGCGGTCGGTCGTCTTCAGCGTATGGAAGAGGTGGAACAGGTGGCTGCGGAGGGGGGCCATACCGGCACCACCGCCGATGTACACCATCTCTTTCTGCGTGGGCTTGATGAAGAACTCACCGTAGGGGCCGGAGATCATCACCTTGTCGCCGGGCTTCTGGTCGAAGACGTAGCTGGAACAAACGCCGGGGTTGACGTCCATCCAACCTCCTTTCTTGCGGTCGAAGGGGGGCGTGGCGATCCGGATGTTGAGCATGATGATGTTGCCCTCGGCCGGGTGGTTGGCCATGGAGTAGGCGCGGAACTGCTCTTCGTTGTTGACCATCTTGAGGTCCCACAGCTTGAAGTTATCCCACTCGCCCTGGAATTTATTGGGGTCGTCTCCGTGGTGCTCGGGGTGAGCGGAGATGTCCATATCCTTGAACTCGACGGTTACCTTCGGTACGTCGATTTGGATGTAGCCACCGGACTCGAAATCCATCGTTTCGCCGTCGGGCAATTCCACGACAAACTCCTTAATGAAGGAAGCGACGTTGTAGTTGGATTTGACGGTACACTCCCACTTCTTGATGCCGAAGATCTCTTCGGGGATTTGCACCTCCATATCCTGGCGCACTTTCACCTGGCAGGCCAGACGCTTGTGCTCCGCGGCTTCGCGGCGGGTAAGGTGGTTGAGCTCTGTGGGGAGCACGTCGCCACCGCCTACGGGGATGTGGCACTCGCACATAGCGCAGGTACCGCCACCGCCACAGGCGGAAGGCAGGAAGATGTTCTTATCGGAGAGCACGTTCAGCAGTGAACTGCCGGGCTGTACCATCAGCGGGTTCTCGGTGTCGCCGTTAACGACGATCTTAACCTCACCCTGGGGCACGAGCTTGCGCCGGGCGACGATCAGCATCGTGATCAGGGCCAACACCACCGCGGTGAAAATCAGGACCGCATAAAGAATCGTAGTCATCTTATCGGTATTTAAAGTAGCGGGCACCCAAAAGGAGCGACCGTGATTGTTACTTAATGCTATAAGCCGGAATCGGTGCCGGCGGTTTAGCGATTCGTGTCATAATAAAGGAATAAGGAAGAAAAGGGAAGCGGGTTTACTCCGTTCCACCCTGATTCTTTACGCCTTTACTTCGCCGGGTTCCAGCCGCCGAACACCGCCGGGTCGATACCGGAGAGGCTCAGGAAGGCCAGGCCCATCAGGCCGGTCAGCAGGAAGGCCATACCCAGACCGCGCAGCGCGGGCGGGACGGCGCTGTAACGCAGGCGTTCGCGGATCGCGGCGATACCGATGATGGCCAGGAACCAGCCGAAACCACCACCGAGGCCGAAAGCGACGGATTCGATCAGGTTATACTCCCGCGTCACCATGAAAAGGCTGCCACCGAGGATGGCGCAGTTTACCGTGATGAGGGGAAGGAAGATACCAAGTGCCGCATATAAACTCGGACTGTACTTCTCCACGATCATCTCCACCAGCTGTACGGTGGAGGCAATTACGGCAATGAAGACGATGAAGCGGAGAAACTCCAGCTCAAAGCCCACCAGCAGGTATTCGTTGATCAGCCAGTTGATCGGCATCGTGATGCCCAGTACGAAGATCACCGCCAACCCCAGACCGAAGGCCGTGGAGAGCGACTTGGATACGGCCAGGAAGGAACACATGCCCAGGAAGTAAGCCAGGATCATGTTCTCGATGAAGGCCGACTTGATGAAGATATTTATGAAATCACCCATGGGGAGTAGAAGTTAGTAGTTAGAATTTAGTAGTTAGTGACTCGTCTTTCATTCCGTCGGGTCGTGCCGAACTAACGGTCTAACGAACTAACGGTCTAAAATTCTAACGGTCTAGCTAATGTCAACGAGTTTCGGGTTACGCGCACGCTGTACCCAGATCAGGACGGCGATGATGAACATAGCGGCGACGGACATCACCATCAGGTTGTTACCCGCGTACCAGCCGAAGAAGGTATTGCCCCACTGGCCGATGGTGGCCGTATCGATCAGGTATTCCGGGCCGGGGCCGATGATGAAGATCGGAATCGGCGAACCGGCGAAGAGCGTACCCTTGCCGAATACCTCCCGGATCAGACCGACGACGACAAGGATCAGGCCGTAACCGAGGCCGTTGCCGATACCGTCGATGAAGGAACGCCACGGCTTGTTCGCCATGGCGAAAGCCTCCAGGCGGCCCATCACGATACAGTTCGTGATGATCAGGCCGATGTAGACCGAAAGTTGTTTGTAGACCGGGTAATTGATGGCCTTCAGGGCTTCGTTCACCAGGGTCACCAGCGTGGCGATGATGACCAGCTGGACGATCAGGCGCACGGCCTTCGGAATCGCGTTCCGCAGCAGCGAGGTGATCAGGCTGGAGAAGCCGCAAACGAAAACCACGGCTACCGACATCACGAAAGAAGGGTAAACGAGGGAAGTAACGGCGAGCGCGGAACAAACACCGAGTACCTGTATGGTGATCGGATTGTTGTCCAGCAACGGATCGGTCAGCAAGACCCTTTCCTTCTTGCCGAACAGCGGCTCTTTTTCGGCGACTTTTGCTTCAGTGGTTGCGGCCATTGTTTTTGGGGTATTTTACGTTAAGCGGAAGTTCCGCTCCGGTAGTTTTTATTGGATATTCATGCTGGTGGCGCCCTTGGCGGCTCCCTCCATATAAGGCTCGTAGGCCTTGAGGCCCGTGTAGAGCATATCGGTCACGCCGTCGGCGGTCACGGTGGCGCCGCTCAGGCCGTCCACTTCGTGCTCCATATCGACGGCGCCGCCCTTGCGGACGTAAACGGAGACGTACTTATCGCCGTCGTAGATCTTTTTGCCGACGAACTGGCTTTTCCACTTGGCGTTGTCCTTGATCTCGGCACCGAGGCCGGGGGTCTCACCGGCGTGGTCGAAGGATACACCGGCGACCGTGTTCATATCGCCTTCGAGGGCAATGTTGCCCCAGATCGCATCCCACAGTCCGGTACCGCGCACGCTGAAGATGTAGTAACTGTCGCCGTCGAGGTTCACCTCGTAAACGGGGTACCTGCGCTCGGCTTCCGGCTTCTTCTTTTCCTTGGCCATATCGACCGCAATGGCGGTCATGCCTTCGACCTTTTCGCCGTCAGACATGACGACGGCCTGTTCTACCTGCTTGTCGAAAATGGCGAGCACCTCGTCGTCGGCCAGACCGGCGACGGATTTACCGGCCTTTTCGAGGGGTACGGCAATCGCTTCCAGAATCTGACGCTTGTTGAAAATATCTTCGTTCTTCTTCGCAATGGGGTCGAGCACCACCTTGGAGCCGGCGAGCGCGAGGGCCACCACTACGGTCATGATCAGGGCGAAAATATAGATGTACTTAGTACTCATGATTATCTTTTTGATGGTTTCTTGGGCGGGGCCGCTGGTGCTGTGGAAGTTTTTCAAAAACCTCGTCGGCGTTACCACCAACGTTCTTTTTGCTACTTCCGCCGCACCCGCGACCCCGCCCTAAGCGGGCGTTTACTGTCCAGACAGGTTACCGACGGGAACGTAATCGGTCTCCTCGTCGAAGATTTCGATGTCGCCCCGACGGGTGATCAACTCGTCACGCTGGGCGGCCATGGCGTGGGTACGCTTGGCGCGGCGGTTCATGTTGGCCTGGTAAACGTAGTGGTCGATCAGCGGCGCGAAGGTATTCATCAGCAGGATGGAGAGCATCCAGCCCTCGGGGTAAGCCGGGTTCATCACGCGAATGATGAGGCCGATGAAGGCGATCAGGAAACCGTAGATCCACTTACCGGTCGGCGTATCCGCGCTCGAAACCGGGTCGGTTGCCATAAAGGTGATGGCGAACAGGAAGCTACCCATCATCATCTGCCGCAGCGGGTGGATGGCCATGAACTTGAATACGCCGGGCGTATCGTCGGTCAGCAGGTCCGTGGGTGGGGCGATGGCGTTCATCATCAGCGCGGCGACCATGAAGCCGATCAGGCCACCGAAGATCACGCGGTAATCCGCGATGCGCGTTACGATCAGGAAGATCATGCCGATGACGATCAGCGGTACGCTGGATTCGCCGATGGACCCGGGGATCGTACCCCAGAAAATGCTGCCTTCGGTGTAGACCGCCTCGACGCCGGCCCAGCCTTCCTTGGCGGCGATGCCGAGGGGCGTGGCGCCCGTCCAGCCATCGACGACCGCCTGGCCACCGGAACCGAAGGTGCTCAGCCCAACCGCGCCGAAGAGCCAGTCGAAGGCTCCATGCGCCCAATTGTAGCTCGCCGCGTAGTATTCGGTGCCGATCTTTTCGATACCGGACACCCAGACCTCGTCACCCGAGATTGTGGTGGGGTAGGCGAAGAAGATGAAGACCCGCGCCAGCAGCGCGACGTTCCAGATGTTCATGCCCGTACCACCGAAGGCCTCTTTACCGAGAACCACGGCGAAAGCAATGGACACGGCCAGCCATACCAACGGGATGTCCGGCGGCATGATCAGGGGAATGAGCGCGCCGGAAACAAGGAAACCCTCCTCGACGGAGTGCCCCTTGCGGGCGGCGTAGACGAACTCGATGCCCAGACCGACGACGTGGGTGACGACGAAGATCGGGAGGATCTGGATCAGGCCGTAAATGACCTTCAGCAGGAAACCTTCCAGCAAACCGGTGTGCATGCCCAGGGCGACGAAGTGCTGGTGACCGATATTCCACGTGCCGAACACGTAGAGCAACTGCAACGCCAGTACGACGTGGATCATGAGTCGCTTAAGGTCCATGCCGTCCTTGATGTGCGTACCGTCGGCGGTGACGGTATCGGGCTGGAAAAGGAAGGTGTAAAAGGCGTCAAAAGTCGTGTGGCCGAACTTGTTCTCCTTAGCCGGCTCAAACTTTTTGACGAAATCGTGTAATGCTTTCATATTGCTATTCTAGCTGTTGACGCGGAGCGGAAGCCGCCGCGTCGATTTTTCTTGATAAGGATTATCCCTGAGCCATCAGCGTGTCGAGGCCGTCGCGCAGAATGTTCTGCAGCGGTTGCTTTGAAACGCAGGCGAATTCGGCCAGCGCGACGTCTTCTTCCACGAGTTCGTAGAGGCCGAGACCTTCCATCGCCTCGAAGTCACCGACCATGACGGACTTCATCAGTTGCTGGAGGTACACATCCATCGGCATCACCTGCTCGTAGTCATTGTTGACCACGAAGGCGCGCTTCTCCCCGTGGGTGTTGGTGGTGGCGGCGAACTCGCTGAAAGTAGGAATGGTGGGGCTGACGGAAGCGCGGGACTTCAGCGGCAGGAGCCAACCGAAGATCTCCGCTTCGTTGCCCTCTTCGATGACCGTTACCTGGTCGTCGTAAAAGCCGAGGTAGCCGTCGATACCGACGTTATCGCCGGAAAGCACGTCGCCGCTGATCACGCGAACGTTCTCCAGCGTTTCGTTTTTCAGCAGTTCGCCGAGGTTAGCACCGGCGTGGGTACGTACGTGGCGGGGGGCGGTGAGCGGCGCGCCGGCCAGGGCCACCACGCGTTCAGTGTTGTAGCGACCGTTCCTGAACAGCTCGCCGAGCAGGAGGACGGAGCTGACGTCGAGCGTCCAGCAAGTATCCTCACCGTTGCCGATGGGGTGGATGTGGTGGGCCTGCACGCCGACGTTACCGACGGGGTGCTTGCCGATGAAGTAGCGCTTCTCGGCGCCATGAACGCCGCCGTAGGCCGTTTTTCCTTCTTCGCGGCCGTCGAGGCCGAGGTAAACGATGCCGGGGGTCAAACGACGCAGCACATCGATGCCCGCCTGGAAGACGTCTTCGCGACCGGCGATTTGTAGTTTGCCGTCGGGCGCAAGGGGCGCGGTGTCGAAAGTAGAGATGAAAATATCGCGGGGCGTGACCTCGGGGTCCGCTACTACATTATAAGGACGTTGACGCAAACCGGCCCAGGCACCGCTTTCGAGCAGGAAATCAACCAATTCGGTGCGGGAAGCACTGGCGGAAGGCAGATCGTAGCTACGGCTCACCTGTTCCTTATCGGCCAGGATAACGATGCTGGCGATGGAACGCTTGAGCCCGCGGTTCACTTCGATCACCTCACCGCTGACGGGGGCGCAGAACTTGATGCGGTCCTTCTTCTTGTCGTAGAACACCACGTCGCCCGCTTTCACGGCGTCGCCTACTTCCACGGTTACCTTGGGGATGGGCTGCAGGCCGCGGAAATCAGGCGGCATGATGGCGAAACGGGTAGCGGAGGTGCCCCCGTCGACGATGCCGCCGGCTTCGCCTTCCAGCGGAATATCGTAGCCCTTACGGAGCTTGATGACGTGCTCGCCCTCCAGGTAATCGGGAGTTTTTTTGGCGAACAACTCTCCGATCTTGGGGTAGAGGCCCATGTTGGCTTTCTCCCCATTGATGCCCGACTCGTTAGACTCGATCACCATGAAGTTATCCGCAACGCTGATCACGATGAAGAAGAAGATCAGTAACGCGACGGCCGCCATGCCGTAAAACAGCAGATTGCTTCCGCCGGCGGAGGTCTGGGACTGGAAAGTAAGGTTGACGAGCATCATCACGCAGAAGATGCCGGTCATGCGCTTAAGAGATTTCATACGCCTGATTGCGTTAAAACTAGGATAAAAGGCCGCGAACGACCGAAATGACGCGGAAAAGCACGGTTCTGAACAGGCATTTCCTCGTTTGCCGCAAAGTTACGACTTCGCAAGGTTCTAAGCCAGTAACGGGAGTGCATGTTGGTTTTGGACTGTTATTTAGACTTTGTATAAATAAGTTTTTAGATTTTCCAATTCCGATGGCTTTACGATGGTATTGCGAAACGCTATTCTACCATCGCCAAAAGCACTAAAAACCGGATAAACCAAACAATGATTCACCAGCGATTATTTGAGTGTTAATTAGCCAAATATTATTCGCTTAACGCTTTTCGTTGGTGATCATGTTCCTACCTTTGCGTCGAATTCAAACATAGTCCCTCCCCTAACCCCTTTCCTAATAATTTTTTCATGGCTTTACAATATGATCCGGCTAACCCGTGGCACCGCGTGCCCGTCGGCGAAAACGCTCCGAACTTAGTTAACGGCATCATCGAGATTCCCCGCGGTGAGCGCGCCAAGTACGAGCTTGACAAGACCACCGGCCTGTTGAAGATGGACCGCGTGATCTACTCTTCCATGCACTACCCCGCCAACTACGGTTTCATCCCCCAGACCTACTGCGACGATGACGACCCGCTGGACATCATGGTGCTGACCCAGGCCACCATGGTTCCCCTCTGCCTCGTTTCCTGCAAAGTCATCGGCGTTATGCGGATGCTGGATGGTGGCGAACTGGACGACAAGATCATCGCCGTAGCCGAGCATGACATGAGCGTTAACCATTACAACGACATCAGCGAGCTGCCGCCCCACTTCCAAAAAGAGCTCCAGTCCTTCTTCGAGGATTATAAAAAACTCGAAAAGAAAGCCGTTGTGATCGAGGAATTTCTCGGTGCGGAAACCGCCAGGGATATCGTCATCAAAGCGGTAAAGGACTACCAGACGCTGATGGGGTTCGCGCAGTTTTAAGCGAACGTGCGATTTAATTCCAGCAACGATATGATTTTCGGGCCGCCGACCTTTGGGTTGGCGGCCTTTTTCGTAAGCAGAGCCGCCCGGCCACTTGTTTCCGGGCGCTAAGACCGCCGTTTTAAGCGTTCCCCTCTTCATGAAGCCAGCCCTCCTCCTTTGTGCCTTTCTTTTGCTCTTCACCGCCTGCGGGTCGGGCGAACTGCCACTACCTAAACCCCGCGGCTACCCGCGCGTCGAATTTCCCGCGCGGGCCTACGAGCGGGCGACACCGGAGTATTGCCCGTTCACCTTCGACCGGCCGGCCTCGGCGACGCTGCGCCAGGAGGAAACCTTCTTCGAGGAAGCGCCGCCCAGCGAATGCTGGTTCGACCTGCGGCTGGCGGAAGCCCTGAACGGCAGCGTGCACTTTTCTTACTACCCGGTGAGCTCTTACCAGGAGTTCGAGCGGCTGCGCGACCAGGCTTTCAAACTCACCGGCAAGCACATGGAGCGCGCCAGCGACATCGAGGAGATCGTCATCAACCGGGCGGACGCGCGGGTGCACGGCATCGCCTTCGACGTGGCGGGGCCGGCGGCGAGCCCCTTCCAATTCTTCCTGACGGATTCCACGAACCACTTCCTGCGGGGGGCACTGTACTTCGACGCGGTGGTGAACCCGGATTCGCTGGCGCCGATCGTGGCGTACGCCAAGGAGGACGTTTTTCGGTTGGTGGAGACGTTTGCGTGGGAGTGAGGCGGGATTTGCTTTCTTGGGCTGCGCTTTCTTTGGGCTTCGCCTTTTTTTGGCTGCGCCTTTTTTAGCCCACAGAGTTTCGCAGAGGTATGCGCAGAGTCCAACAGAGCATAATTTGGCAGGCGTGGCAGGCGTGGCAGGCGTGGCAGGCGTGGCAGGCGAAAATAATGCGAACACCAGTTCGAACTGGTTCAAGGCCCCCTTTGCTGCCTGCTCCGCGAGACTCCGTGTAGTCTTCCGAGAGACTCCGTGGGCAAAAAAAAGAGGCGCAGCCTCTTCGCACATTACCTTTGCCGTTCCGACCCTTAAGGCCGCCCCATGAACCAACGTCTTTCTTGCCCCTTCCCTTGCACCCGCGTCCCCGCCCCAAAAAGCGTACTGCTGGTCTTGCTGTTTATGCTGTCCGTGCCCGCGCTGTTCGGCCAGGTGACGACCGCCTCGATCACGGGCAAAGTGACGGACTTGCTGAGCAACCAGCCGGTCGATTACGCGACGATTTACGTGAAAGGTAGCACGAGTGCCGTGGAGAGCGGCGGGACCGGCCGCTACCTGACCACCGTACCCGCGGGTGAAGCTTTCATCCTGGTATTCAGCCGTCTCGGTTACCGCGAAACGGAAGTCCGCGTAAGTGCGCTGCCGGAAGGAAGCACGAAGCAGATCGACGTTGCCCTCGCCCCCACCGAAAGTACGCTGGAAGTGGTGGTGCGCGAAAGCAAGATCGAAGAAGGCGGCATGATCCGGGAAACGCCCGAGGCCATTCGCCTGCTGCCCTCGACCACCGGCAACCTGGAGAGCATTCTGCCCCACCTCGCCCTCGGCGTCAGCTCCGGCGCGGGTGGTGAACTGACCAGCCAGTACAACGTGCGCGGCGGCAACTACGACGAAAACCTGGTGTACGTCAATGGTTTCGAGATCTACCGGCCCCAGCTGATCCGCGCCGGGCAGCAGGAGGGCCTGACCTTCGCCAACCTCGATCTTACCCGCAGTTTAAGCTTTTCCTCGGGCGGTTTCGAGGCCCAGTACGGCGACAAGCTGAGCTCGGTACTCGACATCAAGTACAAACGGCCGGACAGCCTGCGGGCCGGCCTTCAGGCCAGCCTGCTCGGCGGATCGGCTTATCTCGAAGGCAGCTCGAAGGTGAATAAGAACGGCCTCAAAAAATTCCGCTACCTGATGGGCGCGCGCTATAAAACCACGCAGTTGCTGCTCGGCAGCCTGGAGACGGAAGGGGAATACACGCCACGCTTTCTGGACATCCAGACCTACCTGACCTATGATTTCAGCCCGACGCTGCAACTCGGCCTGATCGCCGATTACAACCAAAGCATCTACGACTTCAAACCGGCGAGCCGCTCGACGGCCTTCGGTGGCTTCTTCGAGGTTTTGCAGCTGTTCACGGTGTTCGACGGGGCAGAGCGCGACGACTTCCTGACCCAGATGGGCGGGCTGTCGCTGACGTACATCCCCGAAAAGAAGACCAATCCGTTCTTCCTGAAGCTGCTGACGTCCGCCTTCCGCAGCGACGAAAACGAGGCCATTTCCATTAACGGCGATTACAGCCTCGGGCGGCTGGATACCGACCTCGGGTCGAGCACCTTCGGTGAGGTGCTGGCGGAGCTCGGTACGGGCACCCAGCAGCAGTTCGTCCGCAACTTCCTCGACATCCAGGTTTACAACGCCGAACTGCGCGGCGGCCTGGAGCTCAACCAGCGTACCGCAGACGTCAATAAAGCGCACTTTCTACAATGGAACGTCAAGGTACAGCACGAGATCGTCAACGATTACATCAGCGAGTGGGAGCGGCTCGACTCGGCCGGTTACAGCCTGCCCTTCGAGCGGGAAGCCGGCGCGGTGGAATTGTTCCAGGTCCTTAAGACGGAGAACGAACTGAACAGCACGCGCTTTAGCGGTTTCTTCCAGGATACGTGGACGTGGCGCAAAGACGACGTGGCCGACATCCGCCTGAGCGCGGGCGTACGCGGCACGTACTGGGACCTGAACAGGGAACTCGTCGTCAGCCCCCGCGCCCAGCTGCTCTACAAGCCGCTCGGCGGTACGGCGGACGTGAGCTACAAACTGGCCGGCGGCCTCTACGCCCAGCCGCCTTTCTACCGCGAGATGCGGCGACCGGACGGTACGGTGAATACCGACCTACGCAGTCAGAAGTCTTCCCACATCGTCGGTGGCCTCACGTCGGATTTCTACTACGGCAAGAAGAACCCCAAGAAATTTCGCTTCATCGCCGAGGCGTACTATAAAAGGCTTTGGGACCTGGTGAGCTACGAGATCGAGAACGTGCGCATCAGCTACTCCGGCGAGAACGATGCGACGGGCTACGTAGCGGGCCTCGACCTGCGGCTCAACGGCGAGTTCGTGCCGGGCGCGGAGAGCTGGGTCAACCTAAGCCTGCTCCGGGCGCGCGAGACGCTGACCGCGGTGCAACATACTAACGTGACGGGCCGCGACGAGAACGGGGAAACCGTCCGCGAAAACGTGGACTTCGTTCCCCGGCCGACGGACCAGCTCTTCCAGCTGTCCCTGTTCTTCCAGGATTACCTGCGCAACAACGAGGCCTTCCGTACCCACGTCAACCTGACGGTGGGCGGCGGTCTGCCCTTCGGCATCTTGGACAACAACATCGTGGACCGTAACACGCTGCGCTTCGACGCCTACCACCGCATCGACATCGGCTTCAGCTTCCGGCTGTACGACCGGGAGAAGTCGCGCAAGAAGAACCTGCTGCGTTTCACCCGGCAGAGCTTCCTGAGCCTGGAGGTTTTCAACCTGATGAACGTGGCCAATCAGGCGGGCAATACCTGGATCAAAACGATTGGGCGGCAGCAGTATGCGGTACCCAACCGGCTGACTGGGCGGCGGATTAATTTGCGGTTGAAGATGGATTTTTAGAGGTTAAACGTCAGTCCTAATTACAGGTAATGGCTACGGGAAGAACTGCTCGCAATTACCAGCGGCACATCCGACATAATGCGCTGGCCGCCGATGGCCAATAACTTGACTTCATTGTCTGGGCGGCTCTACTCGCGTATTACTGGCTGCTACTTTGCCGCACGCCATTACGAGCGCAAAGAATCTACCTACTCAGTACGCTCCTGTTCGGCTTACTGATTCCGCTGCTACCCGCGGTGGGCTGGGCACGGGAGTTGCCGACGTTGACGTATGATTTCCCGGCCTTCGCGCCCGGGCCGGAGACCGCCTTTGGTCCCGCCGTTACAGCGGAGGAAAGCACGGGCTTCTGGTGGCTACTTCCCTGGCTGTATTTGGCGGGTGGGCTGCTCATTTGGGCGCGGACGCTGGTGCAATGGAAGGATGCGTGGCGTGGTTTACGCGGCGATAAGACGGAGGTCTTCGATGGCTGGCCGGTCATGCGCCGGGCGGGCCTTAGCGGGCCGTTTGCGGCCTTCGGGACGATCTTCCTACCGACGGAGATGAACGACGCCGGGCTTACCCGCACGGCCCTTATTCACGAAGCCGCGCACCTGCGTGCCCGCCACCATTATGATACGATACTACTGACCCCGCTGAGCATTTTGAAACCCTGGTACGAGGTATCTATCAGGAAATCCGCTATCCCGCTCCCGCCCTGAAAGCGGGAAAGACCGGTTTTGTCCGTCTGATCGTTGATATTTCCGAAGCGGGTACCCTTACAAACATCACCACCATCGGTTTAGACCCCTCAGAGGACGAGGATGCTTCGGATAACCTGGTAGTTGTTGGCCATACTGACGCCGCAAAAATTGAATCAGACCCCACGGCCGCCCATTTCACGCGGGAGTTGAACAGGACGCTAAACGCCCTGGCACCTTTTACTCCCGCTCAAATGGATGGTCAACCAAAGGCCGTAAGGCTTTCCTTTGACGTGGCGTTTAAATTGGAATAGGCTGACTCTAAGCGTTACCCTAATACCGAAGCCGGTCCTCAAACCTGAGGGCCGGCTTTTTTATTTAACAAACTCGTTGTCTTCCGCTTTCGTCCAGTTCTCCAGTTTGATGCCGTCGATGCGGGACATGTGTTTGGTGTTGTTGGTGACGAGGGTCATGCCGTGGTGGACCGCGGTGGTGGCGATGAGGAGGTCTAGTTCAGGAATGAGGTTACCGGCTCTGCGTAAGCGGGCTTTTTCGCGACCATAGACATCCAGTGATTCAAAAATGGGAAGTACCTCTACGATGCCCATTATTTTATCCGCGTCATGTTTGTGCTTTTCAAAACTCGAACTGTTGTGCGCCCCGTAAATCAACTCGCCTATGGTAACGGTAGAAACAAAACAGTTTTCCGTACCTACCGAAGCAATTTTTTCGGCAATCGAATTCTTCTTGCGAAGAAGAAAAATACAGATGTCTGTATCAAGCAAGTACTTAGTCATCCAAGTTGATTTCGCGGGTTGAGGTTGTACGTGCGCTGTAGATGTCTTCGATAAGTTCCTCCGCCGTCATAGGGTGATCGGCCCAGGAGCCTTCCACTTCACTTAGTAGTTTTAACCGCTCCTCTTTGGTGAGGTCTTTTGCTTGCGGAATTCCGTCGTACCAGGGTTTCTTCCCGCTGATGTCCTCCGAATCCGCCCACCGTACTTTTTTCGGCGGCCACTCTATTTTTCTATCGGCAGTCAGTTCCGGTTCAGGCGATTCACTAACCACTGACGCCAGAATCCAGTGCGCAAGCTTAGTACGGTCGGTGACCGGTAGCTTCAAAATCACCTCCTCAAAGTTTTCCAGTCCGGTGTCTACGGGCGCGCCCATGGTCTTCGCTTTTTAAGTTTGTCTTAAAGATACAACGATCACCCGCTTTTATTAGTTGCTACCTTTGTACCGCTGGCCCAACCACCAGCCAATTACCTCCGCCAAATGACACTACTCCTTCCCTTCCTCCTCTCCCTGTTGCCCGCCCACGATTACCACGTCTCCAAGACCAACGTCCGCTACGTAGCGGATAAGGAACAGGTACAGGTAGAGATGCACGTATTCGTCGAAGACCTGGAAAAGGATATGATGGCCGCCGGCGCGCCCGAGGGTCTGGAGATCGGCACCAAGCGACAGCATGCCGACGCGGAACGCTACCTGCTTACTTACCTGCAAAAGCATTTTCGCATCAACTGGAACGGCACCGACCTGCCGCTGGAAGTCGTCGGCTTCGAGCTGGCGAACGACCTGCACGGCCTGTGGATCTACCAGTTCGCCGCCGTCGATGAAGAGCCGGTGGACGTCAACGTCTACAGCAGCATGATGACCGAAACCTACGCCGACCAGAAGAACATCGTGAAGATCTTCAACGGCGAAGAACGCTCGGCAACGCTGCTGATGAGTAAGGACCGGCCGAAGGGGAGTTATTAGGAGCTAGAAGTCAGGAGCTAAGAGCTAATGGTCCGTCAACCAATGATTTTCCGGATAACACAAGATCGAGTCGTCTAACGGGTTAATAGTTGATCATAAGTGCTGGACGTCCCCGGAGGTGCTATGTAAATATCCAAGCGCTCCTCGAAGTTTTTACTATTTTTATGATCAAGAAGACG
>ENA-ORXT01001917-ORXT01001917.1-marine-metagenome-genome-assembly--contig:-NODE-1917-length-26397-cov-3.645403_pt1 | contig 26397 bp, 15 predicted proteins | sample MGYA00237868_ERZ511482 | MGnify/ENA metagenome assembly ERZ511482
CAGTTTATTATCAGTTCACTTCTTGTCATCAGCACAGTTTCTGTCTTCGCTCAATCATCAGGAATCATTACATATAAAGAGACAATGAAAATGGATTTTGAGATTGACATGCCCGAAGGTATAGATATATCGGGTATGTTACCTGAGTCTACAACTAGCTATAAGGACCTATACTTTAATAGCACTCAATCCGCTTATGTCGATGCGAAAGCTAATGAAAGTTCAGACCAAGAAATAGAAAGTGATGATGGCGCAGTAAAAATCATGATCAAAATGGATAGCAATGAAGAAATCTATTTTACTGATTTTAACTCACTGACACAGACACATCAAAGATCTTTTATGGGCAAAGATTTTTTGATTGAGCAATCTCTCGAAAAACCCAAATGGAAACTGACTGGAGAGAAGGTGAGCTATCTCAGTTATGAATGTCACAAGGCAGAACTTATTATCCCAGCTCAAGACGAAGATGGAGACGAATCACATATAGTCGCTTGGTTTGCTCCATCTATCTCAACTCAAGTCGGCCCTAAAGTTTACAATGCACTTCCCGGAGCGATCCTCATGCTTTCTGTTAATGGTGACCATCATGAATATATGGCAACAGAAGTTGTTTTTGATACTGACAATTCTGAAAAATTGATTAAGCCTACCAAAGGGAAAGTTGTCACTGCAGCAGAATACACAAAAATTATACAAGAAAAAAAATTGGAAATGAAGGAGATGAGTGGAGGAGCAATATTCAATAGACATTAATCTATAATCTATGATGGATCTACGGAAAACAATTGGATTTACATTCTCCTACTTATTGTGTTGCTTTAATTTGATTGGACAGCACTCTTTGGAAGGCACTGTTCTCAATCAAGATCGGGAAACCTTACAAGGCGCTACAGTTGTTGTCCTTGATCAAGACTCTACGATGATTTTATTTGGCATCACTAATGAAAATGGATATTTTAAGTTTCATGACATGAGTCAAGGGGAATACATTCTTCAGCTGTCTTATCTGTCTTACTCAAACATGAGTAGATCTTGCATTATCTCTGGTGATAATCATATTGTTAATATAGGCAATATCCTTATGACAAAGTCAAATGAAGTCCTACAAGAGGTCACGATCAAGGCGGAACATATACCGATGGGTTTGGTGGGTGACACCATCAGCTACAATACAGCTGCTTTTAAAACCAAGCCTGGAGCTACTGTCCAAGACCTCTTAAAAAAATTACCTGGCATCGAAGTTCAAAGAGATGGGTCAATCAAAGCTCAAGGAGAAGATGTCGAAAATGTCCTTGTAGATGGAAAAGAATTTTTCGGGAATGATCCAACGATAGCGACTCAAAACCTGGAAGCGGAAGCTGTAGATAAAGTACAAGTATTTGACAAGCAATCAGACATAGCAGAATTCACAGGAATAGAAGATGGTCAGGATGAGAAAACAATTAACCTCAAACTAAAAGAGGATTATAAATCTGGTGGCTTTGGAAATATTCAGATAGAAGGAGGTACAGAAGAGAGATATGAATCTAAATTTAACTACAATCGGTTTAATGCAAATATGCAGACATCTGCTATTATGTCTTCAAATAATATTAATAAGCAAGCCTTTTCATTTAATGAATACATCTCCTTGATGGGTGGATTAAACGCGGCAATGTCAGGGAATTTTAATGAATTTAGTTTTAATGAATTTGGCCAATCGAAAACACCAAGAGGTATCACTGATAATTTCACAGGTGGATTAAATTTTAATTACGACTTTAATAAAAACCTGAGCTTAACGAGTAATTATTTTTATCTCAAAAGTGATAAACTAACAGATCAGACAAGTATTGGAAATCAATTTCTTGATCGTCAAACATTTAGCTCTATTGATACTAGCAATTCTGAAAACAATAGACAACGACATCGCATACGATCAAAATTAATTTATAAGAAAAATCCATTTACAGAAATAGAATTAAAAAATAATGTTGGTCTAAGTTCATCAGACAGATTATTAAATGGAAGTTCCATATTTCAAACTTTCAATGGATTAAACAAAACGAGATCTTTGAATCAAGTAAATAATTCCGGATTTGATTATAATGGATCGCTGCAACTCAGGAAAAAATTTGGTAAAAAAAGTAGAAATTGGATTAATGATCTGAAGTACAGCACACGCAGAAATGAAGAGAATAGTCAATTAAATAATAGATTTAATATTATTGGAAGAATGAGCTCTTTAGAACAACAACAATTTTATGACAGCGAAGAGTCAGATTTACAATTATTGACAAAATTTACAGAACCAATAGGCAAAGGCTACTATTTAGGTATACAGCATTCATTTCATCAAAATAGAGAGTCTCCACTAAAAGAATTCTTTGATGTAAGCAATAATCAATTACGGCTCAATGAAGATCTCAGTGCAGGATTTGTAAAAACGCTAAGCTATCACACTACAGGTATATCTCTAAAGAGAAACAGAAAAAAATCTAAATTAACGCTTGCTATAGATCATCAATTGACACAATTAAATGTTATTTCCAACCAAACTGATGAGCCAATAAAAAACAGATTTAATCATGTATTACCTAATGTATATTTTGATTGGGACATCAGCAACTCTAAGTCACTAAGCATTAATTATAATACCTCAATAACAGCTCCTCAATTACAACAATTAATTCCAATACCAAATAATTTAAACCCTAATGTATTAATCACTGGAAATCCAAATTTAAGACCATTCTATAGTCACACAGCACAAATCACTTTTAATGTATTCGATAATTTTAATTTTAGAAATCTATTCGCAAATATTCAATTTAGCCTAATTAAGGATCAGATTGTTAATCAAGTAAATATCGATAATAATCTTCTGCGGACGATCACTCCGATTAATTCTGACAATTACTTTAGAGCTTTTAGTTATCTCTCATTTTCAGAACCAATCAGAGCACTAAAGTTAAAATATCGCATCAGCTCTCAAGCGTTTTACACAAATTATTTGTCCTTTTTAAACAATATAGAAAGTCAAGTCTCTGAGTCAAATACATTCATATCAATAGCTCTAGAGAACAGAAAAATAGATGTGATTAATATATCAGCTGGTGTAAAGGTCGATTATAGCACTCGATCATATGAGATCAATGAATCTTTTAATCAACGGTACTTTAATTATACTTTATTTGTCGATGGTACATATCAAATAAATGATGGCCTCCTGATCAAGAGTACATTTGACATGGTCAATTATTCAGAGGAAGATTTTTCTGCTGTCCAAGACTTCATTCTTTGGAATGCAACAATTGAAAAGTCATTTAATACAAATAAATTTTCGATCTACCTGTCTGTATTTGATATACTTGGACAAAATACCGGAATTGAACGATTTGGCGGTTTCAACTCAATAACAGATACGAGATTTAATACACTCAGCCGTTATGTCTCATGTGGCATGAGATATAGAATTGGCAAAAACTCAAAAGAAAGGTATTCAAATTAATTAAACCCAGTTAAAAGTAAGGAGCAAAAACTCATTCAATCTGCATCGGTTTTATCTATTGCATAAACAAGTAACTCTTCGGTATCATTAGGAAGAATTTTCGTTCCGACTTGAGACAAGCCTAATTTTTCCAAAAGTTTTTGGGAAGCAATATTGTTCTTAGTGGTGATCGCCTTAATGACTTGAATGTCAAATTCTTCAAAAGCTGCTATTTTCAATCTGGTGGCAGCTTCGAAGGCATATCCCATTTTTTCAAACTTAGATAGGAAAGCGAAACCAATGTCAATACCTTCTAAACCTTCTCTATCATATAAGCCACAAGTTCCTAACTTCATTTTATCACTCCTCCTTAAAATGGTATAATTAGAAAACCCGAGTCTCTCTTGCTGAGGCTTCATTTTATCGATGATATATGTCTTTGCGTCTTCAATCGTCACAATATGTCTATCTCCTATATATTTAATCCACTTTGGTGAGTTCATCAACTCAAAAATAAACGGAGCATCTTCTTCTGAAGTTGGTCTTAGAAATAATCGTTTTGTTTCGAATGATGCCTTAGTCTTCATGTTCATTTTAATCATATAACATACCCTTTATCACCTCTCCCACTTCATCAGCTCCATGGACATAATCATAGCCAAGCATTTTAGCTACAGTCTTAGCAATTTGACTTTGGAATAAAAGCGGACCATCTTTTGCGACTCCTCTGGCTGGCACATTAGGACCAATGGCAGCAGCCCAAATTTCATTAGCTCCTTTAATGGTAGTACCATGCGATGTCCATTCAGCTGCTGGAGACGTACCTCGACCGTGATCTGTAGTGATGACCAAACTTGTCTTGTCTTTATAAAATGGGTCGGACTGAATATACTCCCACAACTCTTTGATCCATTGATCAGTTTGATATGCAGATTTTAAGTAGTGATCATAGCGACCGTCATGCGCAAAATCATCTGTTTCTCCATAAGAGATATATACGACTCTTGGACGATGTTTCTTCATGTATTCAAGCATGTAATGGTGTGTGAACGCATCTAGCCGTACCGAACTCCAAGGACTTGGAATTTCATCTTGCAAATCATTTAACACTTGTTCTTTGTAAGTTAAGTATTCGTCTTCAGCTTTTTGAAATCCAGCATTCACCGGAATTCCACTTCGTTTATCATTAATAATAAATGGAAAGACATCCCAAGATGCAAAAGCGGCAATATGACCATTCAATTCGGGCTTTTTGTTGAGCCATTCTAAGACTGTGACATTTTGATTATAGTCTTTGGCATTGCTGTCAATGCTTGGATCGCTAAATCCAGTGAGGATCTCATTATACCCTGGATAAGAAAACCAGAATCGATTCGTACATGTCATCTGATTTCCTTCCCATCGGTTCCCGTACATCTGCCCTTGACTGACAAGAGTTGACCAAAACCATGGCATCAACTTTTGACGAGAATCTAGTCTAGAGTCTCCTCTAAATCTTAATATTATTTCTTCTTTATCCTTCGTAAAGTCCTCATTCTCAATCAAACTATCCACAGCACCCCCAAAAACTTCTTGCCATCTCAATCCATCTAATGTTATGAGTATAACATTGTCAACTTGTTGCGAAAAAAGGAGTGATATACTGAATACACTAAGCAGAATAGTGGAATATATTTTATCTCTCATGTTAAAATGTTAGCTAGATCTTATCTAATGTCGGAAGAATCACTGAAAACAACTGAATTTAAAGGCAGTTGATTTTGTATTTCAAAGACTAGATTCTATTTTACAGGAAAATGTGTCATTATGGCTAAATCTAGACGAAAACAAAAAGCTGAACTTCGTGAACAAAAGCAAGAAAAAGCATTTTTTATGTGGACTGGCATTATTACAATTATCTGTGTAATACTAGCCACTGTTTACTTTTTCAGTAACATGTAAATTCTTACTCAAATCAAACTCAATTTAGATATCTCAATACCGAGTAGCCAGGCTTGGATAGATGCTGTTATGCATGACTTTGACTCATTCTTACAAGATCATGCAGACTGCGAACGCAAAGCCTCTTCTATGGCAATGAGCCTTGTGGCAAAATATCCTGATAGATTAGAAATCATTCCCGAACTCATTGAAACTGGTGTCGAAGAATTAGAGCATTTTCAAATGGTCTATAAGATCATGGAAAAAAGAGGGATCCAGTTAAGGCATAAAATACCTGAAGATTTATATGTCAAGCAATTAGTAAAACAGTGTCATTCTGGCCGACTAGAGAGGTTTATGGATCGTCTATTGATCGCAAGTGTGGTAGAAACACGCGGTGCCGAACGATTTCGCTTGGTTGCAGAAAACCTCAAAGACGAGGAGATGCAAAAATTCTATAAAATGCTTTGGGTAAGTGAAGCAAAACATGGACACATCTTTGTAAAAATGGCACTACATTATTTTCCAGAAGCTCAAGTGTATGAAAGACTTCAATGGTGGGTTGATCGTGAAGGTGAGGTAATTCAAAGTTTGGAGATTAAGGCGGCTCTACATTAAGCAATGTTGAATCCTTACTATTGAAATTATAATGTTGTGTGATTCATTTCATCTTTGAATTGAGCGCAAAAGTCTCACTCTTAAGTTAAGAGTAACAAATCAATTCCCTACAAACTCTTATATTAGGTTCATGGATTCTATTGATAAGGAAAGTATACTTCTCCATACATTTGGTTGGTGGCAATTCGCCGTATGTCTTTTTGCCTTTTCTGCCCTGATGGCAATTTGGTGGCACATCGGCAGAAAGCAATCCGATAAGGGCCAAGTCTGGTTAGCCGTATCAGTCTTATGTTGGAGTTTGTCTGGCCTTGTGGAAGTCTATTATTCTCATTCTTTAGAAAATACGCAGTCACTAGGCTCCATTAAATCAGATATGGGAAGTTTAAAAAGTATATTATCTCTTTGTAATAGCTTTTTTATTCTAATGGCACTACCTTATTTTAAATATTTGCCTAATAAATTAAGTTCAGTCATAGAGTCTGATCTATGGAAATATATTGTAGGCATTCCATTCTTACTCGCTTTTTTACCCATTTTAGCCAAGTACATATTTGATAGACAATATAATTTTATCAACGACTTAGATGTCTATTATTCAATTTTGACACTCATCTTTTTGGGCTCCGTACTCTGGGAATCTTTTGCAAGACGGCGACTCAAACTCCTTTCTTTTTTATCCTTGGTTTGTATCGTCATCACTTTTGTGGCGCAACTATATAAACCATTAGACAACACTTTAAATCAATTAATTTTCTCAGCTATTTTTAAAAGTTGTTTAATCATGATTTTCTTTGCTCTCGCATTAAGTTGGGTCAAAGAACTCGTGGAAGAAAAATTGATAAAGAGAAATTTTAATCCTTTATCAAAAGACATCAAATTAAGTTTGGCCAATCGGCATTTGATTTTAACAGGAATATGGCCTAATATAAATCATGACATTTCTTTGAGCAATAAACAATATGAATTGTTAGAATTATTCACAAAAAGAAAATTAGATCATGATCAATGGTTGACAATAAAACCAAAAGACGCAATTAAGGGAAAACATTACGATATACAAAGCGACAACGAAATTACACGATTACTAAAATCAATATTGAATGGTATTTTCACAGAAGAAGAAATAAATTATGAATCTCAATTGCCCATAATTCGAAATTGTTTTATAGAACGCGATGCTGGAAAAGTTAAATTAACACTATTAGTACAAAATCTTTTGATTAAAGACTAGAGTCCTAAAAGTCATTGTTAATCATACTTTTCAGAGCTTACACATGACTTACATTTACTTACATCCGTCATTGACAACTTACGATTATTAATTTCTACTTACCTCACTTGGTATCATAAAATCTCTTTACAAAGTTTGAGCAAACTATGAATTATGGTTAATCTTAAACAAATAGGTCTTCTTGTTTTCATTTTGTTCGTTTCGATGCTAATCGTCCTATTTCCTGACATCGCGATGCATACAAATGAAAAGTTGATGCCTTTTGCGATCATTTTCGAAGACACGATACTCTACCCTATTTCAATCGCTTCAAATGATATTCCAATCGTATTAATTTTATTAACGACAGGTGCTCTATTTTTTACCCTCCGTTTTGGATTTGTGAATATCAGATTGTTTCCCATAGCGTTAAAAATTGTTAGCGGCAAACTCCAAACGTTAATTGAAAAGGAATCAAATTCTGTTACATCTATTCATCCCTTCAAGGCATTAGCCACTGCTGTCTCTGGGACAGTTGGTTTAGGAAACATCGCGATGGTCGCCGTGGCCATTTCTATAGGTGGTCCTGGAGCAAGCTTTTGGATGATCATCGCTGGACTACTCGGTATGTCAACAAAATTCGTAGAGTGTACACTTGGAGTCAAATATCGAATCACAGATGCTACTGGTAAAATTCATGGTGGGCCAATGTATTACTTGAGTAGAGGACTGGCAGAAAAAGGATTTGCCAAAACGGGAAAAATATTATCCATCGTTTTCGCATCATTCTGTATTGGCGCTTCTTTTGGAGGTGGCAATGCCTTCCAAACGAACCAAGCTAGTGCACAGATCATAAATCGATTTGCATTATCTAATCCATCTACAGGAGTAGTCATTGGTATTCTTTTTGCTATCGTTGTCGGTATTGTCATCATCGGTGGAATCAAACGAATTGCTGATGTCACAGGAAGGATTGTTCCGATCATGGCATGTATGTATGTACTTGCATGTCTATTTATTCTGTTTTCAAATGCACAACTCATAGATGATGCTTTGAGAGAAATATTTTATGGTGCTTTTTCGCCAAAAGCGACGATTTCAGGAGGATTCGCCACTGTCATGGTTCAAGGATTTAGAAGAGCTGCATTTTCCAATGAAGCGGGAGCAGGATCTGCGTCAATTGCACACTCTGCTGCCAATACAAAGTATCCAGTGTCTGAAGGAATTGTAAGCCTTCTTGAGCCATTTATCGACACGGTCGTCATCTGTACGATGACGGCATTAGTCATCGTTATCTTTAATTTGAATGGTGTATTTAACTACGGAGATGTGATCGATGGCGAAGTTTTATTCATTGCGACTAACGAACGAATCGGTGGAGCGCCATTGACATCTGCTGCATTTGAATCAGCCATTCCAGGTTCATCTTATGCTCTTGTCGTGGCGATTGTCTTATTTGCTTTCTCCACAATTATTTCATGGTTTTATTATGGATCACAGTCTTGGGCCTATCTCTTTGGGACCTCCGAAAAAGCAGAATTAACATACAAAATCATCTTTCTCATATTCAGCATTTTGGGTGCAGCTGTCACACTTGAAGCAGTGATAAAATTTTCAGATGCTATGATTTTAGCTTTGGTATTTCCAAATATGATTGGTTTGTTTTTTTTATATCCGAAAGTTAAGGAAGAGTTGGATCGGTTTAGAAATCGTTAAATTACTAGGTCTATTTAAAAACGTAGTGCATAAGATGAGATCATTATTCAAGCTTGCTTACTGGTCAGGTATGTTCAGGATGACACTAAGTTATTTTTCCTTAACTAAAACGTCCTTGAGCTAGTGCGCTCTTACCATTCTTTTATTTACTTTCGCGTCATGTCGATCATCGCATATAGTGAAATAGGTGCAGAATTGTGTCAGCTGCTTATCCCTGAAGATTTAGCTTTAGTCGTGACGATCCCTTGTTATAATGAGGATGCGATTATGGAATCAGTGAATTCTCTTTTGAATTGTGATCGTCCTGATTGTCATGTGGAGATAATGGTACTGATCAATACGCCCGAAAATGAAGACCAGTCTATTGCCGAATTAAATCAACGGTCTTATAAACTATTGACAGAAATGACCCACGACAGTTCATTTTCTGTTATTCCCATTCATGTCAATCAGATCCCTGCGAAAAATGCAGGTGTTGGTCTAGCGCGCAAACTTGTGATGGATGAGGCGTGCAGACGACTGTCACTTTCCAATCATCCAATAAAAATCATCTCATGTTTTGATGCTGATTGTCACTGCGAGACAAATTATTTAACTAGTATTTACAATCATTTTTCAAAAAGTAAAAAAGAAGCCGTCAGCATTTATTATGAGCATCCAACTGCCATATTAAATGGACATCCTCATGAACATGCTATTTATTTATACGAGTTACATCTTCGTTATTTCATTGACATGCAGAGACAAATAAATCTGCCATTTTCGATTCATACGGTTGGTAGCAGCATGGCTTGTACAGCAAATGGATATCAACGAATCGGAGGTATGAATACAAGAAAGGCAGGTGAAGACTTTTATTTTCTACAAAAATTTATTCAGGATAATCAATGTGACCGATTGACAAATACAGCGATCTATCCATCTGCAAGAGAATCTGATCGCGTGCCTTTCGGAACAGGCAAAGCTATTGGAGACATAATCTCAGGCGATCATATATTTTTGACATACAATGCCAAATCATTTTCTGAATTAAAGTATTTGTCAAAAAGCATTGATGAGCTATATGATACAAATGATATTGATCGGCTCATGTCCGCCTACCCCATACCTTTGGTTGAATTTTTACACACGATTTCATTTAAGGAAACGATCCTTCGCCTTAGAGGAAATACTAAAACGATAGACACTTTTAGAAAAGCCTTTTACCAATTCTTTGATGCCTTTCAATTAATGAAATATTTGCATTTTGTCAGAGACAAATACTATCCAAACGTGAATATTTTGGATGCTGCCCAAAAGTCATTAATCCTGCATCACAAGATTGATCTACCTTCATCTGAATTATTAGATCATTTCAGACAACTCGATAAGCGATAGATAATTGACATACACATTAGCTCAAAAAGCACAGTAAACATCAACTCATTAAACACTCAATCTTAATAGAATCCCAATTTTTTCCACCAGTTGTCGCTGTCTCTAAAATGGTTAATAGTCAAACGATCTTAGTAGAAGCTAGTGAACATTATCAAAAAAAATCTTATCGAAACAAATGTCAACTCATAGGCCCAAATGGCTCTAGTTTCTTCTCTGTGCCGTTACAAAAAGGTAAGCATAATAAGACATCAATTCGAGAAGTACGTATTAGCTATACTGATATGTGGTCAAGTCAATTTCTGAAACTATGTCAAAGCAATTATAGAAAAAGTCCATACTATGATTTTATTATTGATGACCTGACAAGTATCTTAAATGAAAAATATACTTACTTATTTGATCTCAATATGGCTTTGCTCAGTTGGATGCATCAGTTTCTACAATTAGACAACGATATTAAATTAACCAATGTATATCAAACTGAATCAGACCCACAGATCGAAGACTTACGTGAATACTTTAAGCCAAATAAAAGCTTAGACATTGCTGCGTCGCCGTATCCTCAGGTGTTTTTAGAAAAACATGGTTTTCTAGCCAATATGAGTATCCTAGACTTACTGTTTTGCTGTGGAAGAGAATCTGTGAACTATTTATAGTTTTACTTCTTTGTAATAAATGATGACCGATGTCCAAACTGTCGTCTTAACAGTGTAAAGACTAAACATGCTATTCAAGAAAAACGATAAAATTGAGATTATAAAAAGTGATGTCGAATCCATTATCATGGATTTACACGGCATTACGACAGAGATCAAGCACAGTAGCCTAGCTGAAACGGTAGGCGATCTAAAGGATCGGATCAAGGAACCTTACATGTTTGTGATCGTCGGAGAAGTAAAGGCAGGGAAAAGTAGTTTTATTAATGCTCTATTGAAATCTAAAGAAGAAATATGTAAAGTTGCTGCTCACCCAATGACTGATACCATTCAACAAATCACGTACGGAGCCGAGCAGAGAGTCGAAGAAATCAATCAATATTTACAAAAAATCTACCAACCTTTTGACATCCTCAAGGAAATCGCCATTGTCGATACACCGGGTACAAATACCATCGTCGATCATCATCAAGAGATCACAGAACGGTTCATTCCTGCATCAGATTTGATTGTCTTTGTCTTTGAATCTAAAAATCCATATCGCCAATCTGCTTGGGATTTTTTCGACTACATTCAAGATGAGTGGCGTAAAAAAATCATCTTCATCCTCCAGCAAAAGGACTTAATGGAGCCAGATGATTTAGTGACTAACATACAAGGCGTAAGAGACTATGCAAAACAAAAAGGAATTACAAAACCAAATGTCTACGCTGTGTCTGCTAAGATGGAACAAGCTGGTGATCTTGGCAATAGTGGATTTTTGCCCTTGCGTGCATTTATTGAAGAAAAGATTACAAGCGGTCAGGCGGGTAAACTAAAATTAAAAAATAACATCTCTACTGCGCTGACCATAAACGATAAAATATTTAGAGGTCTCATCACTCGGAAAGAGCAGCATGAATCAGACGAACGATTTAGAAATGATATTAAAGATACGCTCGAAGGACAAAAACAAAAATCAGAAAAACAAGTCGATATTTTAATAGAGAATTTACTGCACACATATGACAAGATCACTTCAGAGAAGTATACTGAAATGAAATCAGGTCTTGGATTTATGCCTATGATCAAGAGATCGTTTAGATCAATCATGGATAAGAAACAAAGTCCAAAAGAATGGCTCAACCTTTTAGCAACGGATCTCGAAAGAGATTTAAATATGGGTTTAAAAGAGAAGCTAAATGAAGGTGTGATTGACATTGCTGAGAGTATTCAACAGATGGGAAATATCGTTGATCTAAAAATTAGAAATTCAGAAACAATTCTTCAGCAAGACAACGAAATCTTTAGTGAGATCGCAGAACGCCGATCTAATGTGCTCAAAGATTTACAAGATGCATTCAGTAAGTTTTTAAAGACTTCCGAAAATTTTTATGATGACAAATTAGCGACAGACTCTGAGAATATCACACCTAATCTAGCAGCAGGCGGTGGACTGGCAGTTGTCGGAGTGATCTTAGCAGCTGTTACTAATGGTGCGGTGTTTGATATCACTGGCGGATTATTTACCACGATAGGATTGTTGATTGCTGGTGTTGGAGTTGGGTTAAAAAAGCGAAAAATATTGAAAGGTTTCGAGCATGAAATAGATCGCGGACGGACTTTATTAAAAGGAGAAGTGAGTGAGCGACTAAAAGATTACATTGCAAACATTAAAGATAAAATCGATTCTAATTTCTCACAGTTAGATAAGCATTTGGAAGAAGAAAAGGCAGCCATTTCAAATCTTGAAGACCGGATTACGACTATAGATAAAAAACTTGAAACGTATGATGGTGAGATTAAGGTTGAGTTTTGATGATATGAATTTCAATAGAATACTTATAATTAGTATATTAATTCTAGCTTCTTCTTTACATTTAAAGATAAATTCTTAGATTTTCTTAGATTCTATAATTATAAATAATCAAGACACTTACTCAGAATTTCATTTAAAAACCTTCATTAATGATACGATCAAAATAAGTACACTTCAGATGTAATCCAATTAGATAACGAAGACACCACATCCATAACTAGTTATATAGATACGTTAGAATTTATTTTTAGGGAATCTGGTGATACAATTCAATATTTTAAATTTGAACGTGGTAAAAGTACTTTGTCCCTTTTAACTAGTATGATTGAATGTACACCAACATGTAACGATAGTTCCACTGACAAATATTTGAATGCATACCTTTCAAAAAATGACATGAATGTCGAAATTATTTAATGTGATAATTTTAAAAATTAGTGGACAAAGTAGTATAAAATATCACTGATTGTGAATTTAAGTGTGACTATCAAACTGTTGAAAGTTTAAAATCAACAGCTTATAAAAATTTTCATAAATGTAAATCATTAGTAAACAAATCAACAATTGAGCACTTTTATGAAAAATACATAATCCTAACAAAAGATGAGATAAGAATAAAATCCTTTGTAATTATTGACAACTTTTCAATTATGACACTCTTAGAATTTGTCGTTTATTTAAATGTAAAATTTGTAGAACCAAAACATGGAGGTACTCGTGTCGAGTCTATATATGACTTTACTGAGGAAAGAGTTTTCAGTTATTTACGGAAAATACTTTGATCTACACTAAAATAAAATTAGGTCAAATTATTCCAAAGAAGCATATTCTTTCGAAAGTTTATGACTACTTGTCATATTTATATTTTTAAAGCCCAAAGGGACTTTAGGACGCTCAGTATAACTCTCATATCCATTCATCAAATGTTTGATGCTTTCCTCTAATATGTAATATACACTACCAATGCTGTCATCCCAAGCAATAGCCGAGGGCGCCTCAAGCTAAATGCAAAGCAATACCATTTTTGGCTTGCTGATACATTGTCATTCCGAGCGCGATAGCCGAGGAATGCGTATATTAAAAGATATTTTCCGACATGATAAATATCAAATTATTTATACTCATTATTCTCAGTCTTATTCTGTTATCATCTTGCGCTGACAAGCCAGAAAAAGTTCTTATTTTTTCTAAGACTGTAGAATTTAGACATAGCTCTATTGAAACTGGAGTCACGTCTCTTACCCAGTTTTTAGAATCAAAGAATATTCAAGTCGATGCGACAGAGAATGCTATCTATTTTACAGAGGATTCGCTGAAGCATTATTCAGCAGTTATTTTTTTGAATACAACTGGTAACGTTTTAAATAATATCCAACAAGCAGATTTTGAAAGATATATTCAGGCTGGTGGAGGCTATATTGGCATTCACGCAGCTACTGATACTGAATATAATTGGCCGTGGTATAACAAATTAGTCGGGGCATATTTTAATGGTCATCCTGCGATTCAAGAGGCAACTGTAGACATTGTTAAGAAGAATGATCCATGTTGTCAACATCTCCCCGACGATTGGTCTCTTGATGAAGAATGGTATAATTTCAAATCAATTAATCCTACTATTGATGTGTTAATGACATTAGATGAATCCAGTTATGAAGGCGGAACAAATGGTACAGATCACCCTATCGTCTGGAAACATCATTACGATGGAGGACGAGCTTTCTATACAGCCATAGGGCACCAAGAAGCAACATTTTCAAACCAACTTTATCTACAACAAGTATTTGCTGGGATTCAATTTGCCATTGGAGATAACACTTTGGATTATTCCAGATCGACTACACGTCGAGTACCTGAAGAGAATCGATTTCATAAGCAAGTCTTAGATTTCAATTTGGATGAGCCGATGGAGTTAGATGAATTGGGAGATAGAGGGATTATATATATTGAACGAAGAGGTGCTGTGAAACTTTATGATTACGACACTGAACAAATTAAATCTTTAGATACCGTGGACGTTCATTATAACAATGAGGATGGATTATTAGGACTTGCTGTAGATCCAAATTATACAGAAAACAACTGGATATATCTCTTTTACTCTCCTGACATTGAAGAACCAATCCAACATGTTTCTAGATTCACATTACAAGAGAACAAATTAAAAGATGAAAAAATTTTATTAAAAATTCCGTTGATTAGAAAATGCTGTCATAGCGGTGGCTCTTTAGAGTTTGACAAGAATGGTTTATTATTCATTGGAGTCGGTGACAACACTAATCCATTTGAATCTTCAGGATACGCGCCGATTGATGAAAGAGAAGGTCGACGACTATATGATGCTCAACGATCAGCATCCAATACGAATGATTTGCGCGGTAAAATATTAAGAATTAGGCCTCAAGCTAATGGTAGCTATAGTATACCTAAAGGCAATTTATTTCCCGAAGGAACTGAAAAATCTCGTCCAGAAATATATGTCATGGGCTGTAGAAATCCCTTCAGATTTTCTATCGATACAAAGACAAATGATGTGTATTGGGGAGATGTGGGTCCTGATGCAGGCGTGACAGATAGTTTGCGAGGTCCAGCAGGAATGGGAGAATTTAATCAAGCAACCCAAGCAGGATATTATGGCTGGCCATATAGCCGAGGTAATAATCAAATGTATTTTGATTATGATTTTAGTATTTCAAAACCTGGTCAAGCATTTGATCCTGACAATATCATAAATAATTCTCCTAATAATTCGGGTTTACAAAATTTACCTCCAATTCAAGAATCCATGATTTGGTTTAGCTATAAAAAATCAAAAGAATTCCCTTGGCTAGGTTCAGGTGGTGTTAATCCAATGTCGGGACCGATATATCATGCAGACGATTATGAGAGTACTGATCATTCTTTTCCCCAATATTTTGAAGGAAAGTGGTTCATCTATGAATGGATGCGTGATTGGATTTATGTTGTCGAATTAGATAAAGACAAGCAATTCTTACAGGCGGATCCATTTATGCCAAGCTCAGAATTTTCACACCCAATGGATATGCTATTCGCAAAAGATGGAAAATTATACATCATAGAATACGGCCAAAAATGGAACAGTAGAAATCTCGATGCTCGTTTATCAGTGATCAGTTATATCAAAGGAAATCGAGCGCCAATCGCTCAATTTGAAGTAGATAAGGAAGTAGGTGCTGCTCCTTTGACTGTTCATTTCTCCGCAGGCGAGTCTGTTGATTATGATCATGACAATGTAAAATACAATTGGTCTTTTGGTTCAAAAAACATGACAACAGATTCTCCAAAAATTGACTATACTTTTCTAGAAGCCGGCATATATGATGTCGAATTAACAGTCAGCGATCCAACCGGTGCTAGCACAAGTATGAATAAAAAAATAATGGTCGGAAATGACCCACCAAAAATCAATATTGAATTAAGTGATTCTAATACCACCTATTGGAAGAACAAAAAAATGAAATATAAAATTAATGTTTCTGATTTGGAAGATGGAAACACGACTGACGCTACAATAGATTTATCGAAAGTAAAAGTCACATTGAATTATATACCAGAAGGAGAAGATATTATTTTAGCGAGTGTAGGACATCAACAAAATATTGTCCCTGCAGGACTGAAGCTTATTAATGATTCAGGATGTAAATCATGTCATGCGATCAAAGAAAAAGTAGCTGGCCCTAGTTATCAAGATGTGGCAGCGCGATATGAAAAAGAAGACAAACAACAAATTATTCGACGTATCATAAAAGGGAGCCATGGCATTTGGGGAGAACAGATGATGGCTGCTCATCCTCAATTAAACATAGAAGAAGTCGGAACAATGGTCGACTATATTTTATCCTTAGATGATGATAGGCAAAACAAAGAACGCAAAATGGATATTGAAGGCAGTATTATTTTCGACGATCATATGCAAGGAGCAGAAGGAGGCCAATATATTTTAATCGCCTCTTATTTAGATCAAGGTAATCCTAACATAAAAGGGTCTTCACTGTCTGCCGTTGAGCAAATCGTATTTAGAACGCCAAAAATGGAAATGGAAAATGCATTTGAAATAGATTCAGACATGAGCATCTGGAATTCTAATGATAGAACTGTCGTCGGTTCAATTACAGATGGAAAACAAATTAAATTCACTTCAGTTGCCTTTGATAAGATGTCTAGTATAACGATTGGTGCAGTATTTAATAAAAACTATAACTATGAAGGAGAAGTTGAAATTAGAACGGAAAGTGCTAATGGAAAACTACTAGGGAAAGGCCATATTCAATTCTTCGATAAAAATAAAAGTGGATTTAAAAAATTTGACATCAAACTTAGATCGAACACAGCAGTTGAAGATCTTGTTTTAGTTTTTAAAAATAAAAGTGACGATAAACAGTATATTATGAATGGTGATTGGGTTCAATTAAATTACAATGAGTAATACTGTTTCTTAATAAAAAAACATATCGGCAGTTATCCTGAAATTATGACACTTATGTATTTTGATCAGGAATCGCTTGTGTCCTAAAAACTAATTCGGATTCGGAACATAAGTATTGCAAAGATGTCATCGAGATATAGCAACTTTTAATAATAAAAATTCCTAACGACAGAAATTAAAGCTTAAATGATTAGCTATTCTCGGACTGGATACAAAAGATAACTTGTCCAATCAAAAGCAGTAATCCAAAATAGCTTATCATATGATTTTATCCTCTGACAAAATCAACTAAACGTGATTTGAACAATCTTTGATTAAAGATTGTTTAAGACAGATTAACAGAGATTAATCTATATATAAAATAGTACTGATATTTAGATCTCTTGATTTGAAATAAGTCCTATTTTTGACGATTTGTGCAGCATTAACTTCTTTAAAACGATGAATTCTAGATTAAAGAATATATTGAACTTCCAATCAAAATCCTGAAAATCAGAATATTAGGGATCATTATGAAAGAGATATTTTGCACCAGAGAAAACAGAGGCTTAGACATGAAACTCATCCAGATTGGCATTTTAATATTATTTACTAATGCATTAGTCCATGGTCAATCCTTATTTGGGACTGTAAAAGATCAAGATAAAGTACCAATCATAGGTGCTAACATCATAAATCAAAGTCAAGACGAACATACTCATACCAATCAAGACGGCTTTTACGAATTTCAAAACATAAACCTTGGGGATACTATTCACATATCCTATATAGGATATGAATCTAAAAATATTATAATTCAATCTTTGGAAAACAAATTGAATATTATACTAAACGAAAGCCCTATATCTCTAGATGAAGTAGTCATTTCTCCAAAGATTGATGTACTCAATATCATTTCAGATATTGATCTTCAGACAGCACCAGTAAACTCAACACAAGATATTTTAAGAAAAATGCCTGGTCTATTTATTGGACAGCATGCTGGTGGAGGAAAAGCAGAACAAATATTTTTAAGAGGTTTCGATATTGATCATGGGACAGATATTAGTATCACTGTAGATGGCCTACCTGTTAATATGGTCTCTCATGCACATGGACAAGGATATTCCGATCTCCATTTTATTATTCCTGAGACAGTAAATAACATTGAATTTGGTAAAGGGCCTTATTACGGTGATAAGGGGAATTTCAATACTGCAGGTTATGTCAACTTTAAAACAAAACGAAATCTAGAGCATAATACTATTCGATTTGAATCCGGAATGTTTGGATCTCAGCGACTGCTCGCAATGCTCAATATTTTAGAATCAGACAAAAACGATAGTTATGTAGCACTGGAATATCTTTCTACTGACGGTCCATTTGAAAGCCCCCAAAACTTCAATAGAACCAACCTCTTTGCCAAACATAGTGGAAGTATTTCAGACACTGACAACATAGGAATCACAGTATCACACTTCACTAGCAAATGGGACGCATCAGGACAAATACCCCAAAGAGCCGTTGATAGCGGCATGATCAATCGGTTTGGAGCAATCGATGATACGGAGGGTGGATATACCAATAGGACAAACTTTCATTTGAGTCACGATAAAGTGATAGACAAACAGTCGTATATAAAAAACACAATATTCTATAGTCAGTATAATTTTGAATTATTTTCGAATTTTACATTTTTCTTAGAAGATGAGATAAATGGCGATCAAATAAAGCAAAAAGAAAATCGTCATATCTTCGGACTAACAAGTGAATACACACAAGCATTTTCAAATTCAAATCTTATCGGTGAATGGCAAGCGGGGATTACTTTGAGATATGACCAAAGTCTAGGAAATGAACTTTCCAATACTTTAAATAGAAACGAGGTATTAAATTTCATCCAACTGGGCGATGTTTATGAAGCTAATTTTGGGGCTTTTATTAGTTCAAATTTTACATTTAATAAACTAACGTTTAATCCTTCAATAAGACTTGATTACTTTGAATTCCAATATATTGATGACTTACAAGTGATCTATAATCCAGTCAGTCTCTCTAAAAGCATTGTCAGTCCAAAACTTAACATTCTATATCAACATTCTAAAGATCTGCAATTATATGCCAAGGCAGGTAAAGGCTTTCACTCCAATGATACGCGTGTCGTCCTGCAAGAAAATATAGAAGACATTATCCCAGCGGCCTATGGATTTGATTTTGGGGCGATATGGAAGCCATTGCCCCAAGTATTTATTAATGCTGCTTATTGGTATTTATTCTTAGAACAAGAGTTTGTATATGTAGGTGATGCAGGAATTGTCGAGCCAAGTGGAAGAACACGAAGATCAGGAATAGAACTGAGTCTACGCTACCAACCCTATCAATGGCTATTTTGGAACTTTGATGCAAACTATACATATGCAAGATCTATAGATGAAATGGAAGGAGAAGACTACATACCATTAGCACCAGATTTCACACTGATGAGTGGACTTAATTTGGTCCATAGATCAGGTATATATGGAAGTCTAAATGTAAGATATATAAAAGATAGGCCTGCAAATGAAAACTTTACAATCACAGCTGAAGGATATGAAGTGATTGATTTAAATGTTGGTTATTCTCGTAAAAAAGTCAGTTTTGGGCTACAAATCCAAAACCTATTAAATACAGAATGGAACGAGACACAATTCGCTACAGAATCTAGATTACAGAATGAACCCTCAGCAGTAGAAGAAATTCATTTCACACCAGGCACTCCTTTTTTCCTTAAAGGAATTATTGAATATAAATTTTAAGACATAAATCAATAGACTTATATTCTTCAGAAAATCAATGTCATTTGATCTCTGTCTAATTCTCTTGTGTTGGTAACATTGGCGTAGAGAGTAAAGATATCATCCAATTAGCTCTTAATGCAGACTATAATGCTGGAAAATATATAGTTCTAAGACAAGTCCTCGAAGTTTCGTCCCAAGCGATAATCCATGCCTTTATCAAAGTATGTCCAATGAGAAAATGAGTCAATGAGTCAATGAGTCAATGAGTCAATGAGTCAATGAGAAAATGAGAAAATGAGAAAATGAGAAAATGAGAAAATGAGAAATTATATGCCTCTTTCTGAACATTAGAGTCTGAAGTTTTCTTAAGCTCAACTATCTTTTTTGTTATATCTGCAGACACAAACCAATTTGATTTGAAGGTCACTGATATGAATGGCAATCGAAACAAGCATCGACTCAAGGATACAGGAGTTTTTAAATGTTGTTCTCACTGATTCTGTCAAGGTTTGTTCTAACTGTGACTAAGCCTCTTCTAAATTCAATTTGCGGAGTTTTTATCTTAATCCATCTACCCAAGTCTCTTGGGGAGCCGCTTAATCATCTGATAACTATATGCGATAATCTTAACTTTTAAATGTAAGCACACTATTTCAAATACAACACCCCCTTAAATTCAACATCCTTTGCAATGGCTTTAGACAGTATTGAAGGTTCTTCAACGTTGAAGTCTTTGAAAACAATTGGGAAAACACATTTGACTCTTGTAAAGCCATCTTGTTGTGATAAAGTAGCTGTAAAACTGATTGCCTTAGTCACACCATGTATACTTAAATCACCAGTTATATTGACTTCTCCAATAGTTTCAATTGCCGTTATATCTTGTGTGATCTGTCCTTTAAACGATGCTTTTGGGTATTTCTCACTTTCTAAATATTCCTCATTAAAATGATCTTGCATCATCTCATATTCAAATTCAAAAGAACTGATCGGAATGCTAATATCGACTTGGCCCGTTTGGATATCAAGTCTTGCGTCAATCACTTTAGATTCAGCTTCTATATCTGACATAATATTAGAAGTATGAAATTCAACTTTGCCGTGATCAAAGCTAAGAACTTGAGTTTGCGCTTCACCTGCCCCAAAAATAATGATTGTAATCACTAATATTAATAATCTCATTCTTCGTCCTCGACTTGTAGTTTATATAGTAGGTGGCCTACGAGCTTAATATTGTCAGCTAATCGGGGACTTCCCCAGTCTAGTCCAAAGTCTGTTTTATTCACTATGACAGTCACTTCTAGTCCTAGGATGTATCCTTTCTTCGTCTCCTTAGCTCCTTTGACTTTAAAGCTTACTTCATGATCTCGTTCAACGCCATGAATTGTAAGCTTGCCTTTAGATGTATAGCTGTCAGTACCAGTTTTCACAGCTGTATCAGAGACATAAGTAATTTCAGGATACTTTTCAACGTCGAGAAACTTATCACTCATGATATGCCCTGCCAGTCTTTCTGCGATCACATCTACACTACTCGCATCTACGGTAAACGCAATTGTAGCGTCAGAAAAATCCTCTATCGAGTTAGTGACAATCGTACCAGTAAAGATTTTAAATTCTCCTGTCCGCATGGAGAAATCCTCCCATCCCACTTCAAATCGTAAATTCGAATGTGGATTATCTATGGACCATGTCTCTTGCCCAAATGAAGAAAAACAGACCACAAGACTTAAAAGAATAATGCTTAAAAACTTCATTAATAGAATATTATGATGATTGACATAAAAATAAGACAAGTATAGTATAGATTGCTACTTATTCACAGACATTACAAGCTCTTTAACATCTTTTTAGCTTATGGACATGTTGTCGGTAAGAGCACCATCAAAGGCTAAATCAATATAAATGTCAATATGATTAAAACACTCAAAATTTAAACAGCTTCCCTACCAGCAGGCAGGTTCTACACTCAAATCTCAACATTCAACATTCAACATTCATTTCAATCTTCTTCAATTTCAATCACCATATCATCCTGTGATACCAGCGTCTTTTCAGTCAAATAGATTTTTTTTACTATGCCATTCACTGGTGCAGTTATCGTACTTTCCATCTTCATCGCCTCTATGATAAACAAGGGATCATTCGCACGAACAGCCTGTCCTTCATTCACTAATATTTTTGATAGACTTCCTTGAAGCGGAGATCCAACTTCATTTGGCTTGACTGCTTTGAGCGCTTTGGTAATAGTGGCACCTACAGAATTATCAATGACTTCTACCGATCTGACATCACCATTGATTCTGAATGTCACCATGCGTTTGCCTTCTGCACTGGGCTCACCCATATATAAATACTCTATGTAAATGTTCTTACCTAATGCAATCGATACATTGATTTCTTCATTCCGATCCATCCCAAAAAAGAAAGCCTTTGTCGGAATTTTGCTGACATCTCCATAGCTCAACCAATGATGATAAAATGCATCAAAGACTTTCGGATATAACAATGATGATAACAGATCTGAATATTCAGCAAAGCCATCATGTTCTTTTTTAAATTCTTCAAAGGCTTTGTCGAGGTCGACTTGTTCGAATTGTGCATTCGGTCGACTCGTATATGGTGCTTCTCCTTTTAATACAATTTGTTGAAGCCCAGTAGGCCAATCACTCGACCATTGACCTAGGTCACCACGCATCAATGATTTAAAACTATCAGGAAAATCAATCGTTTCTCCCTTTGTCAAAATATCATCTACCGTATAATTATTTGAAGTCAAAAACATAGCCATGTCACCCACAACTTTTGACGATGGCGTGACCTTCACGATACCACCAAGCATTTTATTGACAGCTTCATAATTTTCTTTGATCGTTTCAAATTGATCCTCTAATCCAAGTCCTCTTGCTTGTGGTCTTAAATTAGAATATTGTCCTCCTGGAATTTCATGCTCATATACTTCTGCAGTACCTGCGCGCAGTTCTGTCTCAAATGGATAATAATATCTCCTGACATCTTCCCAATATGCTGAGTACTCATTTAAAGACTGTAAGTCAATGGTATTCTCTCTATCATGTCCTTCGAGCATTGCCACGATACTATTAAAGTTTGGCTGTGATGTTAAACCAGACATAGAACTGATGGCCGCATCTACGATATCAACACCACTTTCAATCGCCTTCAAATATGTAGTCGATTGTATCGAAGATGTATCATGTGTATGTAAATGAATCGGCAAATCAACTGCTTCTTTCAAACCAGTGACCAAGACTTCTGCGGCATAAGGTTTAAGAAGTCCAGCCATGTCTTTGATCGCAATCATGTGCGCGCCTGCATCTTCTAATTGCTTTGCTAAATCAGTATAGTATTGTAAGCCAAAACGATTGTCGCCTTTATTAAGTACATCACCCGTATAACACACACAAGCTTCTGCTATCGAATTTGTTTCATTAGCGATTGTCTCTATTGACATACGCATCCCTTCAATCCAATTAAGTGAATCAAATACTCTAAAGACATCGATTCCTTTTTCAGCACTTTCAGTAATAAATGCCTTGATGATATTATCAGGATACGCTTTGTACCCTACTCCATTTGATCCTCTCAGTAACATTTGCAACATCACATTCGGCAATGCTTCTCTCAATTTCATTAATCTCATCCATGGAGATTCTTTCAGGAATCTCATACACACATCAAAGGTCGCACCACCCCATACTTCCATCGAGAATAAATCACCACCATGTCTCTTGGCGAATGATTCTGCCACTTGTAGCAAGTCATAACTCCGCATCCTTGTTGCCAAGAGTGACTGATGTGCATCTCTGAATGTCGTATCTGTATATAATATTTGATTGGAATCTTTCGCCCATTCAATAACAGCGTCTCTTCCCTCGTCTTCTAAAAGATTTTTACTTCCATAAGGAAATGCGTCAAAGGATGCTTTAGGCACTTTTGGTTTTGGAAAGATGACATCTGGATCTATTTTTTTGACATCTGGATTTCCATTGACAATCACATTACCTAAAAACTCTAATATCCTTGTTCCTCGATTTTTCCAATTGGCTGATGCTAATAGTTCAGGGTGATTCCCAATATAATTAACAGTGATGTTTCCAGTTCTAAAATTTTCATCTTGCAGCAAATTCAGCAAGAATGGAATATTACTCTTAACTCCTCTGATTCGGAATTCTCGAAGTGCTCTATGGAGTCTATCTGCGGCATCGGTCACGCGATGTCCCCATGCCGTAACCTTCACTAACATACTATCGAAAAAGGGAGAAATATTTGCACCTGCATAAGCATTACCTGCATCGAGTCTGATTCCGAAACCGCTCGCACTTCTATAGGCGACTAACCTGCCATAATCAGGCTTAAACCCATTTATGGGATCTTCTGTCGTGATACGACATTGTATAGCGTAACCTCGATATTGGATCATATCTTGTGATCCGACACCAATGGTTTCATTCATCATACTCATACCGCCAGCGATTAAAATCTGAGCTCTGACGATATCGATACCTGTGATGACCTCAGTAATGGTATGCTCGACTTGGATTCTAGTATTGACTTCTATAAAGAAAATATTCTCTTGATTGTCTACTAAAAATTCGACTGTCCCAGCATTGAGATAATCGACTTCTCCACAGATAGCAAGTGCATATTTATATAGATTCTCTTTTGTCTCATCTGCGAGTCCAATACTCGGAGCGACTTCCACTACTTTTTGAAACCGTCGCTGGACAGAACAGTCTCGCTCAAACAAGTGGACCAAATTACCATGGTGATCGCCCAATATTTGGACCTCGATGTGTTTTGGGTCATCTATATATTTTTCAATAAATACACGGTCATCTCCAAATGCTGTCTTCGCTTCTCTAGTTGCTTCTATGAATGCTTTCTCTAACTGATCCTCCGATTTCACTACTCGCATACCACGTCCACCACCGCCAGTTGCCGCTTTGATCATCACAGGTAGTCCTATGTCGTCCACAAGCGCTCTGACATTTTTGAATTCTGATATTGGTTCTTTGCTTGCCTTCACGATAGGCACACCTGCTCGTTGGGCAATAATTTTAGATTTTAACTTATCGCCTAATGCTTCCATCATCTCAGGTTTTGGACCGATCCAAATAATCCCCGCATCATCGCAAGCCGCTGCAAATGCTGGATTTTCTGATAAAAAGCCATAGCCTGGATGGATGGCATCGACTTCATTTTGTCGAGCGATTCTGATGATCTCCTTTATATCTAAATAAGGCTTTAAAGGCTCATCATTTGCACCAATCTGAAAGGCTTGATCCGCCTTATATCTGTGCAATGAAAATCTATCTTCGTAGGTATAGATAGCTACTGTCTGAATGTTTAGCTCAGATGCAGCTCTAAAAACTCGAATTGCAATTTCTCCTCTATTAGCAACAAGTAACTTGCTGATATTTTTGATATCCAATGTGAATGTATTTTAGCGTGACTTTTCTGGTAGGGTATGTAAAGGTATGGAATATAATGATGAGTGATGAATTATGAATGTTGAATTTTCTGCGTAAAAAGCTTATGTAAAAGTCTAACTTAGATTTAGAACTATTTTTTGAATGGACTATTAATAATAGCATGAACTTTCAATTTACACATTCAGGGCTACAGCATCACGGCTTAAGAGGTCTTATTCAAGCCTCAGAAGTACTTAAAAAAGATTTAGATGGATATAATTTCACCTTTAAAAAATTACTAGAAATTGATAAACTACGAAATTACTCCGATGATCATTTGGTCAATCTTAGCATCTGTAAAAATGAAAACGATAGAACAACTAAAATGAGAGACAACGCCTTTTATGAAGGCAATTTACAGATGCTCCTTCAAACGGCATCAAAGTACTTTAACGAACAAAATATAGAGAAATTAAAACAAATCAATCCGGATCGAGAATTATTCATTGGCAGCCAATTTTCACAACTTGGTCAACTGGGCAATCATATGCGAAAGTTGTATCATGATTTTAGGGAACATGTAAAAAACGAAGGCCCTGCTCTTAAACAAAAAGGTAAAAATAAATTCTGGGAGAGGTCTCATTCTTCAGAAAGTAGTATTTATAGTGATAGTCTAGTTTTCTTATATGGACAAGACCACGGCGACCAATATATGCCACTCGATTTCAATAGCGCTATTTTTACAATGAGGGCTGGTATCGAACAACAGATCAGGAATTTATTCCGTGCTAATTTCCTCAAGAACTCACATGGTACAATCAAACCAATTCCGTTTTCAAACATTCTAATTAGCCTTAAAAAAGTAGAATCAGAATTAACATTTCCAATTCCAATCGAAAATCTAATTAGAATTAACAATTGGTTCAATTACTTTGTGCATGATGGTAAGAGGAGTTATTTCTGGAATCATACATTTGTATACACATATTTGTCTT
>ENA-ORXT01001918-ORXT01001918.1-marine-metagenome-genome-assembly--contig:-NODE-1918-length-26397-cov-3.509422_pt1 | contig 26397 bp, 22 predicted proteins | sample MGYA00237868_ERZ511482 | MGnify/ENA metagenome assembly ERZ511482
TTTTACTGGAAACTTTAGAACCCCCAATAATTGCTGCTAAAGGACGTTTGGGATTATCTACCGCATCTTGAAGATAGTCTAATTCTTTCTCAATTAAGTATCCAGCAACGCTAGGACTCAAATATTTAGTTACACCTTCAGTAGAAGCGTGAGCGCGGTGTGCAGTACCAAACGCTTCGTTAACATATAAGTCAGCATTAGCAGCTAGCTGTTTAGCAAATTCGGGGTCATTACTAGTTTCTTCGTTGTGAAAACGTAGATTTTCTAGCAAAATGACATCGCCATTCTTCATCGCGCTGACAGTCGAAGCAACTGCATCGCCGACACAATCATCAGTTTTGACAACTTCTTGTCCCAACAGTTGAGAAAGTCTTTTGGCAACTGTAGTTAGACGCAATTCTTCTTTTACTTCGCCTTTAGGACGACCCATGTGGCTACACAAAATTACCTTGCCACCTTTGCCAGTTAAATCTTTGATTGTCGGTAATGCAGCCCTGATACGAGTCTCATCAGTAATGGTGCCATTGTCATCAAGAGGAACATTAAAGTCGGCTCTAACTAATACTCTTTTTCCCGATACATCAGCCTCGGTTAAACTCGCTACGGTCTTCTTAGCCACTGCGATCCTCCTAAATTGCTTGTTAAATAATTTAATAAAAATTTCCTATACATAAACAAAAGTTTAAATATTAGGACTAGAATTAATCTACCAGAGGAGTTGCACTAAGGAAAGCATTTCATCTAGTAATTTTGCTGGATTTTTTGATGCCAGCTGATTGTAATATTGATATTACGCAAGTGCAATAACCTAGATAAGCTCTGAATACGCAGTTTTAAGATTTGTAGCTAATTTGGCGTTACAAAAGTTCTGTTTGACAGTTTAAAGTCAAAAACTATGTCTAAAATCGCTAAGGCAAAGCGTTTTGTCTTAAGGTAATTTGTAACTAGCTACCCGAACAATTAACTCTCCTTGCTGGGGATCTTGACTAAAAATAAATTCGCCCGATCGCTTTTCTTGACGAGACAAAAAATTTATTTGTTGCCTACCAGTTTCGTTGTTATCGTTGTTAAACGATAATTTAGCCACAATTTCTACCGACTCTACTGTTTCTCCCCCAGAATTGATTACGGAAAAGGGAAGATAATATTGTTGATCAACTTGTCTAATATTAGAATCGGTTATTACAGATAAAATTGGCGGGTTACTATCTCCAGAAATCCAAGTAAAACAAACTAATGCGAAAAGGAGAGTAACTATAAATAGGGAAATACTAAAGCTAACTTTCTCAGCAAGCGATCGCCTATTTGATTTGTTTGGCATTGTCTAGGCACTGAATGACAAGTAACTCATCATACTGCTAAACGTCCTGCTGCACCACCAATGCTAGCGGGTAAGGCTAAAATTATGCTGTAGCGCAACCATATAAGCCAAGAGTCACTAAAAGCTAATTTTTGAAAAAACCAGAGCATTAACATACCTGCAGTTAAGGATACTAAATAAGATATAACTGTTTCACTTTGAGGGGTTTGAAACAATCCTTTTTGCTGTATGCGTTGTTGATAGTTAGTGATGTTGGAAGCGAACACAATGCCATAGGAAATCAGTAAAGAAACTGCCATAATTACCAATAATCTCAAGGGAGAAGCAGAAGCTGCCAAAACTGTAACTTCATCTGTAGGCGCAATACTGAAAGCAATAAATAAAGCACCGACTAAAGTTGCGCTAAGATCGGCTGAGGTATCCTGCCAAATTCCTTTTTGATGACTATCTTTAAGAATTTTGTCACCTTGACTTTGCTCTGAATTTTCTTCACTGCTTAAAAGCGATCGCGAAAAAGTTACGCCCAAAGAAAAAGGAACGCCTTCAAAAACCACTTTTCCTAGAGTTTCGCTTAGTGGTGTCTGAAAATCAATACGCCCCAAAATTATTAGCATCAAAGTGGCGCAAGTAATACCAATAGCCAAAGTTTCTATCGTCTCGCCAATTGCTCCTGGTAAAGTTTCGCTTTCTTGAGGACGAAAACCTTCAATTCGATTAAGCAACAAAATAATAATAAAAGTAACAGTTAAAATTATTAGCAAAAATGGTGGCTTTGTATATGAGCCAATAAACCAGACTTCCATTGTGTATAACAAAGGAATTCCAAACAAAAATCCTCCTGAAGCACCACTAATTATTTCTGCCAATTCCTGTCGCCAATTATCATCATTACCGCGTGATCTGCTCATATTTTTATTGGAATTAATCTTTTCAAATATTAATTACAGAAAGCTGTATGTATAGCGATTACTTTTACCTTCAACTCATTAATTCATTCTTTTGATAGAGATACTGATATTAAATTATATATAGGCTATGATTAGGTATCTTAAATTACTATGGTAATTAATCCTTTCTTAAGCGAAGTTTGTCGTTAAATTCTCTGTCTAGATAAAATTTTTAAAATTATTTTTACTTTAAAAAATAGGCGTTGCTGAATCGGGGCATGACAGTAAAATGATTACTTTAATGTTTCAAGAAAGGAAAGTCCATCCAAAGCTAAGAGCTATTAGCTAAGAGCTAATAGCTACGAACAGTATTACTATCGGTTTCATACCTTAAATCAGCAACGCCAAAAAATATAGTATTCCTTCGTGACACACAACTCAATTAAACATGTAGGAGATAAATAAAGCAGTGGTATCACAAACAAGATCTATTACCCGCAAAGATGCTGTTCGTAGTCGAGAAAAGCTTGGTAATCAAAAAAAGCCCAATAGAGTGATAGCGATCGCATCTTCTATGGGAGGAATAGAGGCATTGAAAACTGTTGTGGAAAATTTGCCCTCAGATTTTCCTGGTGCAATTATTATCGTACAGCATTTATCTCCTGAATATAAAAGCCACCTAACTCAGATTTTAAATAGATCTCATACCCTGCAAGTAAATGAGGCATCTGAAGGTATGGAGTTATGCGCTGGCAATATTTATGTGGCAACTCCTAATAAGCATTTAATAGTCAATCAAGACGGAACGCTTAGTCTTTCGGATGCCCCCAAAGAGCATTTTGTACGTCCATCTGCTGAATATACTTTTAGATCTTTAGCAAGTAGTTATCAAGAAAAAGCCATAGCGGTAGTATTAACTGGCTGTGATGGAGATGGTGAAAGAGGAGTACAAATAATAAAAAAAATGGGTGGAAAAGTGATCGCCCAGGATAGAGAAACATCCCAAGTGTTTAGCATGCCAGAAAGCGCGATCAAAACTGGATGTGTGGATTTAATTTTGCCACTTGATGAAATTGTTGATGGAATAGTTAATATGGTTTTTAACTAAACCTTCTGGCGATAAAATATTGCGTTTTTTGTTTAATACGTCTGATGTGAATTAAAAAATCTTAAAACTCTTTAAGTACGTTCTTGACAGATGAGGTTTCTTACTTATCCAGTCAAAAAACTTGATTTTCCAAGTTTTCTTGAAAGCTAAAAGCTAAAAGCTAAGAGCTAAAAGCTAAAAACCAGTAAACTAGAACAAAGCTAATTCACATCAAGCGTTTAATATTAGTCAATTGGTATAGTCACAGTAAAGGTTGTCCCAAGTCCCAATTGACTATCCACAGAGATCGTTCCTCGATGTATTTCAGTACATTCTTTGGTAATTGCTAATCCTAATCCCGTGCCTTGAATGCCTTTGGAATTGCTAGCGCGATAAAAAGAGTCAAACAACTGGGGGATGTCCTCAGTCGGAATACCAATACCGCGATCGCAAATAGTAAATATTATCTCTGTAGTCTGACAACATATTTTCAAATCAATAACGCTATCTTTGGAAGAATATTTACAAGCATTGCCGAGTAGGTTAGTCAAAATATGATGTAGTAACTTACTATCCAAACTAAATTGTTGTGATTTTCCTTGATAAATTAAGTTAATTGATTGTTTATGATTGAAGACTGTTTGAATTTCATCAATTAAGCTGCGACAAAATATTTCTAAATCCAAGGGTGTAGGATTAAATTGAAACTTGCCCATATCGTTGCAACTAATAATCAATACATCATCTAGAAGATCGGTCATTTTGATAACGTTGCGCTGCAATCCTGCTAGAACTTGCTCTTTCTTTTCCGAATTCATTCGATCGCCATACTTTTTTAGTAATTGCGTCATTCCCGAAATACCGTGGAGAGGATTACGAAATTCATGGGAAACAGTGGAAACGAAACGTGTTTTTAGCTGATTTAGTTCTTGTTCTTGAGCCAAAGACTGGTTTAATTCTTCTTTTGCTGCTTTTAACTGTAGTGAATAAGAACGCGATCGCAACAATACCCTAATCTTTGTTTGTAGCTCAACTTTTTTGATTGGAAGATATATAACATCATCAATTAATTCTTCTAAATGATCCGTTGAAATACCAACATCTTTGAGAGTGGTCAGGAATACAAAAGGTAAAAAGGTAGGAATAGCTACATCTCTTTTATCTAGCATTTTTTGACGCAGGAAATGAATTGCAGCAAAATCAACAAAGCACAAATCGAAGTCTTGAGTTAATAACTCTTCTCCAATTACAACTAAATTATCTTCAACGTCAGGGAACAAAACATGATAGTTCTCTCCTAATAGTTTAGCTAAAAGTAACCTATTTTGCTGATGCTCTATTAGTAGAAGAATCGTTTTCATTTAAGATTAATTAACGTTTAATACTAACTATATTCATATTCCTACTTGTTTATCATCAGTTACTGATGGTATACCGCTCAAGATTCCTTGCAAGCTAGATAAAGGTTCGCCTACTTTAATGCCATATTTGGTAATTTTAAATTCTCTGAGGGTACGCTCAAAATCGGAGACTCTTTTCTTCAAGACGCCGATCGCTTTATGTAATTCACCATTCACTTCTAAATATCGCATAAAAATTAAATTATCAGCTAGATAAGATAGTCCAACTTCAGTCAAGTTAAACTCTCCTCCTGCAATCGTGTGGGTTTCGTTAACTAAAATAACTGTTACCCCCATATTCTTTAAATATTGACAAAGAGAATGAAGTTGGCGAATCAAATTTTCTCCCTGCATTGAAAGTTTATAGCCAGACGTACTATCTATCATGACGATTTTGGCATCATTTCTTTCTACCTCAGTCCTCACCACATGTACGAACTGATTAGGAGTGTATTTTAAAGGCTCAATCTTAACTACCGATAAAGTACCTCGCTCGATCATTATATGAGCAGGAATATTAATTGCTTCGCAACGCTCTAGCAAGGTGTTCATTCCCTCTTCAAAAGTATATACAATCGATCTCTCTCCTCTCCCCGCAGCCTCTTTCATAAACTGTATACCAAGGGTAGATTTACCAACTCCAGAAGGTCCAGTAAGAATAGTTGCCGTTCCTCTTTCTATACCACCGTGTAGCAGTTCGTCAATTTCGGGAATACCTGATGAAATCGCCACTAGTTCAACGTCGCGCTGATGTGCTTCTAAAACTAAACAAGGAAAAACTGCCATACCACGATCATTTAACTGTAGTTCATGATAGCCACCAGTAAAATCTGAACCCCGAAATTTAGCAATCTGGACATCGCGTTTTCCTGTGTCGATGCCTAGTTTAATTATTCCATCGCTCATAAACTGAAGATCGTCATCAGGATTGCGATCGTTTCCCTCCGAAGTATATAACAGGGTAATGTCGCGCTCCGTTATAAAACGGAGAAAGGACTGTACCTGTTTACGAAAGCTAAAAGTATCTGAAGCAAGCAAGCGAAACTGAGTAATAGCGTCTAAAAAGACACGTTGAGGCTTGATTTGCTCAATAGCATCAATGATTTTTTGAGTGATGGGGGCTTTTTCTACTTCGGCTGGAGAAAAAATATCGTAAGTTTGATTGTCAGTAAAGAAGTTTTCTGAAGAGCTAAGATCGAGGAAAATCACCTGCTCAATGTTTATGTCAATTAAGCTGGCGTTACGACGTAATCTAGCTTCTGATTCACCAAAACTAATAAATAAGCTCGTATCTCCTTCATTTATGCCAGCATTAAGAAAATGAAATCCCAAAGTGGTTTTTCCGCTACCTGGTTGACCTTTGATTAGATAAGCTTGATGAGCAACTAATCCTCCTAATAAGATTTCATCTAAACCAACAATTCCTGTAGAAACGCGCTTGATAGTCATTTAGATACTTAATCGACTTTTCATGGAGTGTTTTTTTATAGCTTTCAATGATTATAGTAGAGCAAAATAAATTTTATTTTACATATTTAAACAAAGTCTTTGAAATACGAATGTATTAGTTACGTGTCCTCATCAAGTCAGCGATCGCTATCACTATAAAGCGATCGCTTTTATCAAAAAAAATTAATTTAACCAATATCAATTACGAGAAACTCGATCACAATATCCGCGCAATAACCAGAAGATGGAGCAATTGCCAACATTTGTAATATAACTTTATCTTTTAACCCTTCCTTCTAGAAAAAATTAGGTTAAATTTAGAGATGTCTTTTTAGGGGGATCGAATAGTGAGTCTTAAATCATCATCATCAGCGCGCACCAATAATTATGCCAAAACCAGAGAGTCTAATATGACATTCTTCGATCCTAGTCTAATTAAAGCAGCTAGAAATATTTATCGAAATTATTATAGTTTGGGCATGCCAGGGGACGCTCGACCTATGGGAGTCGTAATCAATCGAGATAGTCATCGAGGGCAGCTAGCATTTAGAAATAAGCCAATCTTGTTACCGCGAGAGTGTTTTATTCCGATGAAGCAAATCGAAGCTGAAGCTTATTGAAACTAATTATTAACCATTACCATTATTGCTAAATATTTATCTACAGTCTTCTTTATTTAAAACTGAATTATGGAAACGCTGGTTACAGCACTTGCTTTTATTCTCGCTTTTACATTTGGTGCCTGTATCGGCAGCTTCTTAAACGTAGTTGTCTATCGTCTTCCCGCAGGAATATCCTTAATTCATCCCCCTTCCCGCTGTCCTAAATGCGAGCATTCTTTGGGGGTCACCGAAAATGTTCCCGTATTCGGTTGGTTGTGGCTAAAAGGGCGTTGTCGGTGGTGCAAAACTAGCATTTCTAGTCGTTATCCGATAGTAGAAGGAATTACAGGATTGATTTTCATGCTGGTTTTTTGGCGGTTTGGCTACAGCATTGAAACCATTGGCTACTGTGCGTTTTTAGCTTGGTTATTGTCTTTATCTTTAATTGATTTAGATACTATGACTTTACCCGCACCCCTAACAAAATCAGGACTGGTTTTGGGACTGATATTTCAAGGAGTATGGGGGTGGCAGCTAGCTCAAGGAAAAGGCATCCTAAAGGATACCGCTCCGCATATTGCTAACCAGCTCATGTTTGGGATTGGTGGGGCAGTGATGGGCATTTGGTTACTAGAAATGATTGCTTTGTTAGGTTCAATTATGCTGGGACAGCAAGCAATGGGAGATGCTGACGGAAAGCTAATGGCAACTATTGGGGCTTGGATTGGCTGGAAATATGTTTTGGTGTCTAGCTTTGTAGCATGTGGTTTGGGTGCGGTTATTGGCGGTGGCGCGATTGCTTTGGGTATTCTGGGAAAAAAACAGCCCATGCCCTTTGGCCCTTTTTTAGCATTGGGTGGGGCATTGAGCCTATTTTGCGGTGAAGCAATTATTAATAGCTATATGAATACATTCTTCAATTTTTAGCATCAGGTAGGATCAACATCGCATCGCCAAAAGAATAAAAACGATAATTTAAAGCGATCGCTTCTTGATACAAACTCAATAAACGCTTTCTACCAATTAATGCACTTACCAGCATCAATAAACTAGAGCCTGGTAAATGAAAGTTAGTAATTAAACCATCAACTATTTGCCATTGATAGCCAGGGTAAATAAACAAATCGGTTTTACCTTTAAAGGGCTGCAACTCGCCTACTCTAGACTCTTTGGCTGCACCTTCTAAAGCTCTTGTGGCGGTTGTACCCACTGCAAACACCCTACCTCCTCTAGCTTTGGTTTGATTAATCTTAGCTACCGTATCTCGATCTACTTCAATCCATTCTTGGTGCATTTGGTGACTGAGTATTTCTTCTGTTTCAACAGGGCGAAAAGTACCAACTCCCACATGAAGCGTAATATAAGTTTGATCTATACCCTGCTGCTTCAATTTATCGAGTAATTCAGGGGTAAAGTGCAACCCCGCCGTGGGTGCGGCGATCGCTCCTGGCTGATTGGCGTACACTGTTTGATAGCGATCGCCTGGGTCATCATTTTCTGTAATATAGGGTGGCAGGGGAAGCTGTCCATAATCTGACATGAAATCCCATAAAGTCTTATCTTCTGGTAGCTCAAACTGGAGCAATCTACCTCCTGTGGCATCATCGCGATCGACTACCGTAGCATTAAGCTGATAGTCTTCCGTATCAAAATTATCATCTAGGGGATCGAAGATAATTTTTGCTCTGGCAGTAAACTTTTTACCTGGTTTGACCAAAGCTAACCAGCAGTTATTTAGTCTTTCCTCTAGTAGTAAAATTTCTACTTTAGAGCCAGTAGTTTTATAACCATGTAGACGAGCAGGGATTACGCGGGTATCATTGAGGACTAATAAGTCGCCCGATCTCAGCCAGCCAGTCAAGTCACTAAAAACTTGATGTTTACACGAAGTAAGTGAATCCACGATCAGTAAACGTGAGCTGTCTCTAGGGGTCGCAGGAGATTGAGCAATAAGGGTTTGGGGTAATTGGTAAGTGTAATTAGAGAGTAAAAAATCCTCGTTCATTCTGGGTAATAGGTTCATATTGCACGATCGTTTTTGGGTAGTATCCCCTATAGCAAATTTAAAAGATCGGGTGCTTTTCCCCAAGCGCAAACTACACATTTATTGTCAGACTATATGTAAGGCTTCTGAGAAAATGGTGTTTATGGACTATCTTTATTTTTTGGCAAATGCCAGCGTGACGTTAAGAACAATTGATTATCTCCTTAACATGAAGCATACTGCAAATGCTTCTTTGACAGTAATTCACCAGATTGATGGTTGGATTGTTAAGGTGCGTTATCCTCAGGCTCTAAAACCAAAGCTACACGGAGATTTTCAAGCATTTATGTCCGAATTGGGAATTACCTATGAGCCAGAAATGCGGCTTAAAATGGTGTTCTGGAGTTTGGAGACGGGACAATCTCCTGTAGAAGTAATGCGTCGCTATCAAGTAGCGGTAGTTTCCCACGGAAAACCTGATGTGAAAGATATTGAAGCATTCCGTCAGCAGTTTACGAAAGGACTAGGCTACTGTCCTGAAACATTGGCTTAATCAATCTTGTTATACACTAGTCGCTCGGTTGAGACTAGTTAAAGGCAAAAGATTAGCTTACTTGGATTTACTTGATTTTCTGCGATTACGAAACCATGTTTGAAGTTGCTGACGACAAGATTCTTCTTTGATGCCTGCCAATACTTTTAGGCGATGATTAGAACAATAACTGTCAGGTATATTGATAACGGTGCGGATCGCTCCTGTTTTTGGCTCATCCGCACCATAAACTAATAAACCCAAGCGAGACTGTATAATTGCCCCTGCACACATTGGACAGGGTTCGAGATTGACATAAAGGGTGCAGTTTTTTAGATAATAATTTTGTTTAATTGTGCTGGCAGCACGAATGGCTAAAATTTCGGCGTGAGCAGTAGCATCGGTAAGTCTTTCTTTATGATTACTAGCTTCAGCGATTAGGTTGTTTTGTTCGTCTACAATTATCGCAGCGACGGGAATTTCTCCCGCATTTCCTGCTGTTTGGGCTAAAGCGATCGCCTGTTCCATCCACTGGCAATGAATTAAATAAGCACCATAATCCAATTGGGCAAAAGTTTCTTGGGCAATTCGACGACTAGATTTTAATTTTTGATTCATTTTGCTTTACTGTTTCATCGAGATTCAAAAAACTTTGACTTGCCTTGAATTGAGCTATCTCGCAGATAATTTTGATTCACATTAGACATACAGTACCTTTTGCTTTAATAGCTCCTGTTCATAATCAGCAAAAATTGCCGTCCAGTCATATTTAGCTTCTACTAACTGACGACCATTTGTACACAATGTTTGCCATAGTTTTTGATTATTAATTAGTTCAATAACCCCTTGGGCAAAGTTAGCAGGGGTATCATGGATTAATAGATGTCGATCGCCTTCTGCTTCTAAACCTTCACAGCCAATTTTCGTTGAAACTACAGGTAAACCCATTGCCATAGAGTGAAGAATTTTTATTCTCGTACCACTGCCAGAACGAAGAGGAACAACGCTTAAACTACATTCTGCTGCCACCAAACTCATGTCTTCTGGATCGGCAACAACTTCAATATTAGGATTATCGATCGCCAAATCTGTAATTAAGCGTGGTGGTTCACGACCAGCGATACAAAAGGAAATATGAGGATTTTGCTGCCAAATTTTGGGTAATATTTGCTTAACAAAATACAAAACTCCATCTACATTGGGGTAATAGCTCATTGTTCCCATAAACAAAATTTTGCTGCTGCTAGAATTACCCACAGGATGAATGTTATGAATGTCAATCCCATTTTTGACTACTAAAGTTTTACCACGATCGCTGCGACTATCTAATTCTTGTTTGTTTTCTTCACTAACTACGGTCCTTAAAGAAAACTTGTGCCAGTGCTTGTTTTCATACTGTCGCAGTAGCATAGCTTCTTTTTCCGCATCAAGAAAGGCTATAGCTGCATCCAACTCTTGAGCTAGGCAAGGAATCAAGTTATCCTTGTCGGCTGCGGCACAAATGCTTAAAAGTCGGGGTTCAATGTTGTGTTCATTGAGTACGGTAAAGCGATCGCAAAACAGGCTTTGATAGACAGAAGTAACGATAAAATCAAAAGAAACCACGTCAAAATCTACCTGACTTAGCTGTTGCAAAACTTGCCACATATTCCAGGTTTTAAAACTATGTAGCTGGCGCGGAATATGCTCTTGAGCGGGTTCGATGGGTTTACCTAACTTAATCATAAATGCGCGATCGCAATATTCTTCAAGTTGGGGTGCAATTTTCAGATCGACCTCATCAAAGACAAAGGAAACCACCGTTAAATGGTGACGACTGCCAAAATACTTAATCTGTTCAAACATCCGAATTGATGCCCCGCCTTTTTGAGGAGGAAAGGGGGGATAAGGAAAGATCATCAGCATTCTTAACTTATCGCTATTTTTTGGTGTATCCATTAGCTGTTGACAATAAGCAGTCAACTCACGCCAACGCTGCTGTAATCTCAACGCCGAGTTTAATTTAGCTCTAAAAGGCTGATAGGTAGGCTTGAGGCGAATTGCCTGACGATAGGTGGCAGTAGCACTATCTAGTTCGTATTTTTGGACTAAAGCATCCCCCAAACGATCGTGATACCAACAGTTGTCGGGTTCGAGAGCGATCGCTTTTCGCAACCAAATTAATGCTTGTTCTAAGTCATTCTCGGCTACTAATTTATCTGACAGCTGGACATAGGCTGCACTATAAAGAGACTGTTCTTCTGGTTCTGGCTGTCTAGCAGACAACACCTGATATTCTGTTGCTTTCTCAGAATAAGTATCTAATACCTTAGAAACCTGCATTTTTAGAATTAAATCCTGCCACAGAGGTAACTTACTTAGAGCATAGGCATCAAAAGGGCGTACATTTAATGCCGCACTGTTACGAAAGCTGTTAAGCCATTGAGTGATGGTTTCTGGCCAACTGTAGGGACTATAAACTAAAGACTTTTTGAGATAGGCAATCATCTCCACAATGCAATCGGCCTGATATAGTACGCAAGCAATCCAAACTAAAAAATCATACCGTGACTGACGTTCCAAATTACGCAGAGGTTCGGGGATATCCTCACGGGCAAAAAAGCACTCCTGCATTAATTCGGCATTAGCCATCTGTGCAATAGGATTACGACTACTAGCACTAGTTTCATGTTGACGATAATAAACAGTAACTTCTTTTAGCCAAAGACTTTGGCAACCCCAAATTATCATCCGTAACACTACGTCCACGTCTTCACTAGCCGTAAAACGAGGATCGAATCCTTTGACCTTTACTAGCCAAAACTTGCTAAACATCATCGCCGAAGGTAATACAGGCTTATGAAGCAGCCAAATTTCAGGAGTGAGATAGGGAATTTTATCCCAACGTTTCGTATCGCCTATTTCCTCCCCGTCTTCAGTAATAAGGCGAAAGCCGCTATTAACAATGCCTATTTCGGGATTGGCATCAAAAACAGCCACCTGCTGTTCGAGTTTTTGGGGCATAAAGATATCATCCGCATCTAAAAAGGCGATTAATTCGCCCCGCGCTAAATAGATGCCGCGATTTCTGGTTGCAGAAACCCCTTGATTTTCTTGCTCAAAATAACGGACGCTATCTAAAAAAGGTTCAATCACCTCACGGGTGTTGTCCGTCGAACCATCATTAACCACAATAATCTCATAATCAGTATAAGTCTGCCCCAGAACTGATGCGATCGCCTCTGGCAAATATTTGGCACTATTATAGGCAGGAATCATCACGCTAACTCTAGGCTGGCGAGTTGCTAGGGTATTAATAATTAACTGTTGCCAGCCTTCACTTTGGGTTACTTTATAGGTATTTAGCTTAGAATTTGCCCCATCGCAATAGCTCTCAAAAGATTCAATCCAGTTCAGGCTTATTTCGGCTGCGGATTGAGTTGTATAGTCTAAAGACTTACGCAGATATCCACACATTTCTAGTTCATAACCATTTTGGTAAAGATGCCAGGCTGACCAAACTAAATTGCAATAAATAACTCTATTCTCTTGCTGTTTAATCTCAATGGGTAGGTTAACTTTGCCAAAAAAGCGTTGATGCAATAGTTCTAAGGACTTTACTCTTCTCAAGGTGTCGCGACACAGAGAATTAGGATTAACCTGTCGATAAACTGTACCAATCTGTTTACACCACTGGGCTTTGCATCCTCCAACAATCAACTGCAAGAAACACTCCACATCTTCGACAGGAATTGTCTCACTGGGAAATCCCCCTACCTTTTCTAACCATTCCCGACGGATCATCGTTGCACTGGGAAGCACTGGTTTCCAATAAAGCCAGGTATTAAGATCTAATTCTGGCAAATCGTGCCATAACTCCACATCTTCAATAATTTCTGACTGTTCATCCGTTAGCCGCCAACCACTTATCACCATTCCTAGCTCTGGTTGTGCAGCAAACATTGCCACCTGCTGCTGCAACTTGTAAGGCAGAAACAGATCATCTGCATCCAAAAAAGCAATTAGGTTTCCTTTGGCAGTCTCAATCCCTTTGTTTCTTGCTGCTGCAACTCCTTGGTTGTCTTGATATGTGTAGTTAATACGGGGCAAGTAAGGTTCGAGTATAGCCTGGGTATTGTCTGTCGAACCATCATCAATCACAACTACCTCATAGTCTGTATAGGTCTGGCTAAATACACTTTCCAAAGCTTGAACTAAAAACTTGGCACTATTGTAAGCAGGGATAACTACACTAACATGGGGTAAGGAAACTGAATTCATAATGGACTCAAATTGCTGTGGCTTAATTCTTGTTCATTATCTCAGGAGTTTAGTTCCTTGTATTAATTTTCTTACAATTTGATTAGTAGTTGAAAGCCACAACAGAAAATAGTGCAATTTTCTAAGCATCATCATTGGTTTTTGCTTGGTAAAATTCAATAATTTTATCAACTACCCGATCGATGCTTAAATTATCTGTAATCAATTCGATCGCATCATCAGCTTTTTTTAGAGGCGCGATCTCTCTATTACTATCCTGTTCGTCTCTGTGCTGAATATCTTGGGCTAGCTGTTTGAGATCAATATCATCTCGTCCCTGGTTTTGCAGATCTTGCCAGCGTCTTTTGGCTCTTTCTTCGACAGTTGCCGTCAAAAATATCTTTAATTCGGCATCAGGAAATACATTCGTGCCAACATCACGACCTTCAGCGATAATACCGCCTGTTTTTCCCCACTGCTGCTGCATTTCAACTAGCTTTGCTCTAACTGCGGATTGGGCTGCGATCGTAGATACGTTGGCAGTCACCTCTGGGGTGCGAATGGCAGTAGTTACCTCCTGGTCATCTATATGAACTACGGTGGGCAAATCTACCGCGTTGGGAGAAGTTAATTTAATGCTGACATCTTTGATTAAATCGGCGATCGCCTTTTCATCATTTAAAGGAACATTAGACGACATCACTAACCAAGTTACGGCTCGATACATTGCACCTGTATCTAAATAAAGTAAGTCTAGCTGATGGGCTAAACGACGAGTAACAGTAGACTTTCCAGCTCCAGCGGGGCCATCAATCGCCACAATTGGCTGACGTTTTTGTAACACGATATTATCTATTAGACGAGTAGAACCAACATGAGCAGCGATCGCTAGTAACCCCACCCGCTTTATTTGCTTTATGGACTGGAGACTAGCGGGATCGACCAACTCAACGTATTGAAGTTTAACTTTTTCTACTGGGTTTAAGGCTTCTTTTACTAAATTAATTAAAGTTTCAGCGTTATTTTCGCCTCGCTCAAAAGCAATCTGGGCTTGATGCAAACTACGATTTAGATAGGCAGCCTGTTCTTTTTCTACCGATGTTAAATATTGATTGCGAGAGCTTAATGCTAGTCCTGATGACTCTCTGATGATGGGACAGGGAACAATTTCTAGAGTCAGGTTTAAATCTTTGACAAGACGGTGAATAATAGCTAGCTGTTGAGCATCTTTTTGTCCAAAGTATGCCCGATCTGGCTCTATTATGTTTAAAAGTTTGGTGACAACCGTGGCTACTCCTGTAAAGTGTCCCAATCGATATTTACCGCACAATACCTCGGTCATAGCTTGAGGGGGAATAACCGTGGTGGTATCAGCAAAAGTTTCAGTGTCCCCACTACTATTCATAGTTTGAGGTTCGGGAGCGAAGACTATCCCCACCCCTAACTGTTGACAAAGCTTTAGGTCTTGTTCTAGCTGACGAGGATAGTCTGCTAAATCTTCTGTAGGAGCAAACTGCAAAGGATTGACGAAGATACTAACAACTACGACATCATTATTAGCGATCGCTTTTTTAATTAAACTCAGATGTCCATCATGTAAAGCACCCATTGTTGGTACCAAACCAATTTCAAACTGCTGCTTCTGACGATAGGTCGCAATTTGAGCGCGTAATTCGGGAATTGTCTTTAACAACAGCACCATAAAAATTAATTAGGTTTTAGATTTTTCTTGATTGATAAGCGATCGCAGATCTCCCTGGCTTTTATTCAATAATTCTTCTCCTGCTGCTGCATCTAACCCCGTCCAGTGCATCAACAAGGCTAATTTGACTTTCTTATGGCTTTTTTCAAGCAATTGATTGGCTTCTTCTCGACTTAATTCGGTTAGGTCGCTAATAATTCTTAAGGCGCGGTCTTGTAGCTTATCGTTAGTTACTGCCACATCAATCATTCGATTGCCGTAAACCTTGCCATAGCGCACCATTGCCCCTGTAGAAATGATGTTCAATGCCATTTTAGTCACAGTTCCCGCTTTGAGCCTAGTCGAACCCGCCAGAATTTCTGCACCCACGAGAAGCCGAATATCAATATCAGCATCCATTGGCACTTGTTCGGCACTGACACAACTCATTGCTACAGTGGTTGCACCTCTATTTTTCGCCTCTTTTAACGCGCCGTGAACATAAGGAGTGGTTCCTCCTGCGGTGATACCTACTACTACATCCAATTCAGTTACTTTACTATCAGCGATCGCTTTTGCCCCGTCTTCAGGACGATCTTCTAAAGCTTCAGAACTTTTGACCAGTGCATCTTTGCCCCCCGCCAAAATACCCTGGACTAATTCGGGAGGGGTACAAAAAGTGGGAGGACACTCTGCTGCATCCAAAACCCCCAACCTACCGCTAGTCCCCGCACCAACATAAAACAATCTACCTCCTTGCTTTAGAGCAGAGGCAGTTGCTTCAATAGTCTTAGCCAAAGGAATACGAGCATTCGCGATCGCTTCAATGGTTTTATTATCTTCCTGATTAAATAAATCGACTATCTCTAAAGTAGATAAACTATCCAAATTCTGACTATGAGGATTAATTTGCTCTGTTAGCAAATGTCCCCGCGACTGCAAATTATCCATATTTTAGTAATCAGTAATCAGTAACCAGTAATCAGTAATTATAAAAGTCCTTCTAATTGTTTGCGAATGCGTTCTAACTCATCGTTAGCCATTGTTGCCTCTTGTTCTGAATCTTTTGTCGGTTGATTTTGTTTTTCTGCCTCTGTTTCCCAATTAAGTTCTTCCACGTTTTTTTCGGGGGGAATTTCTAGTTGTCCAGGTTCAACAATTTTCCAGTCATAATCAGCCTGACGGCAGAATTGTTCTACTTCTTCAGAATCAATTTCTTCTACTTTAGCTTCAGGAAAATCTTGTGCTTCCAATAGTCCTGCATAGCGTGTCGCGTCATCCTCATCCTGAAACATTAATATACTGTTGCGATCGCCAATTTGGATGGTATGAATACCTTCATTCTCAGTTCCCGCATTAAATAATAAAATATATACTCGCATTTATTACTCGCGCCAATTCTCCATTAATGCCAATTACAACACAAAATCACTTTATTAAGTAAATCAAATTGAATCACTGTAAGCTTTAAGCTATGAGAACGTTAAAGATATAGACAGTAATTTTAAGCCATAAGCCTTGAGCTACAGGCTTTTTAGACATACAAAAAAAAGACGATTGATTTAAAACCGTCTTTTTTAAAATTTGATTAATCTATTAAATAAGATTAATTTCTAGTGAGCCACTTTTGGGCGTTGAGACGTTGCAAGGTATACATCACCAGTAATTCTAAATTGACTCTTCTTTCATCAATCATAAAAGATTCGAGAGTACTGGGTTGATTGCCATAGGTGGCACTAGAAAAAGCCTTTTGACCTTTAATATCCTCGTCAGGGAAGTAGATATTAAAAGAGCGATCGCCATTATCCCACTTACCAACCACTTGCCAACAAGGTTCATTGTCATTTGCTCCCTTAATGGGTACGCCTTGCTCTACAAAGGTTAGTTCGACATCCTCAATGCCTTCTCCCGCCATTGCTTCAGTCAAAGCAGGAAGATAATGTTCTTGAATAAATTCGCTGAATGGTTTGTCCTCTAGCTTGGGTGGTTTTTCTTTCTTAGCTTTTGCAGCAGCGGGTTTTTTTTCTGCTGAGGGTTTTGCTTGGTCTTGATTATTTTTTTCCTCTGCCATTTTTTACCAGTTTTAAAGCTTTAGCTAGGGTGTTCATTCGCTGTTATTCTATCATGCTCATTTATTGTAAGAGAATATAGATAGTAGTAAGTAGATATTAATTATGACTGCTAGTGAAAGTAAATTGAATTCTTTGCCTGAGCCTCCTGGAGGGAATGGATTACCTTTTATTGGGGAAACGCTCGCTTTCTTGGCCGATTCAGATTTCAACCAAAAACGTATTGCTAAGTATGGCAAAATTTACAAAACAAATGTTTTCGGTCGTCCCACAGCAATGATGATTGGGTCAGAAGCTAACACTTTTTTGTTCCGCAATGAAAATAAGTATGTTGTTTCCAGTTGGCCTAAAAGCACCCGCATTTTGTTAGGTAAGAAGTCTCTATCAGTTAACAACGGTAGTTTTCATACTTCTCGCCGTAAATTACTCTATGAGGCATTTGGGCCAAGAGCATTGAGTGGCTATATTCCAACGATGGAAAAGATTACCGACGAGTATCTACAAAAATGGTCCAAGATGGAGACTCTAACTTGGTATCCAGAATTACGGGACTATACTTTTGATATTGCCAGTAATTTGTTTTTAGGTAAGGATGGGGGGGCAAAAAGTTATTTGGGTCAGCTTTTTGAACAGTTTAGCGGTGGCTTGTTTAGTATTGCTCTGGCTATACCCTGGACAAAGTTTGGCAAGGCTATCCGCGCTCGCCAAAAACTGTTGAAGCATCTCGAACAGGTTGTAATTCAACGACAAGTTGATAATCCTGGAGAGGATGCGTTGGGGTTATTGATTCAAGCAGAAGACGAAGAGGGAAACAGTTTAAGTCTAGAAGAATTAAAAGATCAAATTTTGTTATTGTTGTTTGCAGGACACGAAACCTTGACTAGTGCGATCGCATCTTTTTGTCTTTTGACCGCACAGCATCCAGAGGTACTAGACAAATTGAGAGAAGAACAAACTCTTTTAAATATTACTGATACTCCTACCTTAGAAAACCTTAAACAGATGACCTATTTAGAACAGGTAATCAAAGAAGTGATGCGTCTTATTCCTCCTGTGGGTGGTGGCTTTAGAGAAGCAGTAGAAACTTTTGAATTTGGTGGCTATCGTATTCCCAAAGGGTGGAACATTCAGTATCAAATTGCTCAAACCCATCAAGACGAAGAAATTTATCCCCAAAGCGATCGCTTTGACCCCGACAGATTTGCCCCCGAACGCTCGGCAGACAAGCAAGCCAGCTTTGGCTATATTCCCTTTGGTGGCGGTTTGAGAGAATGTATCGGCAAAGAGTTTGCTCGTCTAGAAATGCGCCTATTTGCCTCTAAAATGTTGCAGAACTATCAGTGGGAACTTTTACCCAATCAAAACTTAGAATTAATTACTGTTCCTACGCCCCATCCCCGCGATGGCTTGAAAATAAACTTTAGTAAGCTCTAACTACTGGCTTTTTTTGTTATCCAAACTTGCTGCTGCTTCTAATGCTGACTTATTCCTCGCTCGATGGGCATACTGTTCTAATTGTTTAACGCTCATGCCGCTAAGAATGCTCAAATCTTCTATTTTTATGCCTTTCATGAGCATTTCTATACACCAGGTTTGTTGCGCTTGAGAAATTTGAGGATTTTCTCCTTGGGGAGTTAGTAAATCTGTGGTGAGTTCTTGCCACAGATTTTGTAATTCAGCGGTAGTGATAGCGTCACTTGCATCGTTAACAAAAATTGCCGCTTCATCATCTTTACGGCTTTTCAACCATTGAGTTAAAGGATTGGTCGATGTTGAACCATAACGAAAGCCCATTACCCATTGATTTAGAGGCACTTGCCTTGATGCGCCATAATTGATTTGCAGTATATGCTGCTGAGGTTCAACTACAGAATGCGATCGCTCTAAATTTAAAGCTTCTTCTAAAGATAGCCCCGCCCCAAATAATACGTAAATCAAGGCATACTCTTGTTTTCCCGTCTTCTTAGCCTTGCGAAAAAGCGATCGCACCAAACTTGCTGGTAAATCTTCTATTTGCTTGGGTTCAACTCTAACAATGCTAGTTTCACCCTTTGGCGTCGATTCTAAAGTGGGAAAAGAACCCTCCAAAAAAAGTTTAACCAGACTATCCAAAAAGTCGTTTCGTTCCTCCCAAAAGCTATAGCCTTCAGTGCTAGATTCAATCACAAAGTAACCAATCAAAACAAAATTAAGTAGATTGACAATCTGTTCTGGAGTTAGGCTACTTGATAGACCCTGTTCGGCGATCGCTTTTTCTAAATACTCTGCCACATAACGATTTGCCTCACTTAATCCCTTGCCCAATGCTAGACGATTTTCGACAGGATAATTACCCGCTTCTCCTACAATTGAACGAACCAAATCGGGGGCTTTATCTAAAGTTCTCAGCGTCTCTTGAGCATATTCGTGTAAAAAATCAGCCACATTATCCTTACTATCCGCTTGTTCTACCAAGGCGTGAATCAATTTGGCAAACACCGCCGAATCTTGCAGCACCGCCAAAAGCAAGCGATACTTGTTGCCAAAATTACGAAACAAGGTCACTTCATTAACTTGAGCGCGTTCTGCCACAGCTTTAGTCGTTGTTTCAGTCACACCTCGCTCGGCAAATAAGTCTAAAGCAGCTTCAATCAAACGGGCTTTGGTAGATTTTCGGGGAGTCGGCATTTTTTACTAGCTATGACTTTAGATATATTTTAATAAAAACGATTCTTTTGATTCATAATTTAGTCTAAACTGAAAAATGTAAGTATTACTTGCAATTTCCCCAAAACATCTGCTAGACTGATCGATGTAAGTGACACTTGCAGAATAAATTCAAGATTGCACTCACAAGTTCGGCGATCGGGTATGACCAACTATTCCCAGCACGCTTGACTTTAAACGAGGGCGATCAACAAGCCAAGACAATCTAATCTTTGGCTTCATAACCTCAAAAAGTATTTTAGGACAAGTTTAGTAATGACACAGCAGTTAATTGCTCCCAAAGGTAGACAATCGACTCAGCCAAAACCAGAAAAGCTCGAACTATCCTGGTTTAATATTTTCTTTTTTGCTGCCTTCCACATCATTGCGTTGGTAGCAGCACCCTTCTTTTTCTCTTGGTCTGCCTTGGGTGTAGCAGTTTTCTTACATTGGCTGACTGGTAGTATTGGTATTTGCTTGGCATACCATCGCATTTTGACTCACAATAGTCTGGAAGTTCCTAAATGGTTGGAGCGCGTTTTAGTTACCTGTGGCGCACTTGCCTTGCAGGGTGGACCTATATTTTGGGCAGCGGGACACACTTTACATCACGCTCACACTGAAGATAACGACAAAGATCCCTACTCGGCAAAAAAAGGCTTCTGGTGGAGTCATATGGGCTGGTTAATGTACAAACAAGAAAAGTATTTTGACTACGACCACTACAAGAAATATGCGCCTCGTGCCAACAGAGATCCTTATTATCGTTGGTTAGAAAAGAATTTTATCTTAGTGCAAATTGCTTTAGGTTTTCTCCTTCTAGCAATGGGTGGTTGGTCTTGGGTTGTTTACGGTATCTTTGTTCGAGCAGTAACTCTATGGCACTGTACTTGGTTTGTAAATAGTGCAACTCACTTCTGGGGTTATAAAAACTTTGAATGTGACGATGGTTCGCTTAATCTCTGGTGGGTTGGTGTTTTAGCTTATGGCGAAGGCTGGCACAACAACCACCACTTCAATCCTCGCGTTGCTAAAGCTGGTCAACGTTGGTGGGAAATTGATGTTACCTGGTGGGCAATTCAAGCGTTACGTACTTTAGGGTTGGCCAAGAAAGTTGTAATGTAACTTTTGACAATAGTAAAAACAGGAAAAGCGATCGCCTTAGTTATAAAGCGATCGCTTTTTTTGGTTAAATAGTCTTCAAAGGTTATATTATTATGACTTTAAAGGGTAATCTTAAAGAATTCACCGATTGAAGCTAACTATTCCTCTGAGGGCTTTTGCTGTAAATCTTCGTAGTTTATTCCTTCTGCTTCAATAGTTTGGTCTATTTGCAGGATAGGCTCTGATTTTTCTTCTGGTAAAAAGTAAAGGCGATCGTTTCCTTCTTGGAAAAATTGCTGCGAACCACCCGAATTGTAATTAAAATTTTGTTGAAGTGGTTGAATATTGTCTAACTGACGAGGAGAAACATTCTCTGCTGCACTAGGTTGTGTTGACTGTGCTTGAATAGGGTTGGAATTGAGCGTTAGAGATATAATTCCAGTAGCCAATAAAAATATTGAAATAGTAAGTTTGTGAGAGAATCCCTTAGAGCGTAACGTTATTATGCAGTCACTCATTGTATATACCCAGAAAAACTACATCTATTCTATACTTCTAATCTCTGCACTTTATAGTACAATAAAACTATATTGAAGAAAAAATCAAATTTATAGAAAATAAACATAGGATTATATGTATACTTAAAAATCTTTACAGAAAGCTTTAAGGCGGGCATCAAACCTTTTATGTTAGAATTTTTGAGTATTTTTTCACAAAGTAAAAAACACAACCCCAATCAGGCATTTTTCGGAGAAACTACATGGCTAGCACTTATGATGCAGATCAAATTCAGGTCTTAGAAGGTCTGGAGGCAGTACGCAAACGTCCAGGGATGTACATTGGTTCGACAGGACCAAAAGGACTGCATCACTTAGTATATGAGGTAGTAGACAATTCCATTGATGAAGCACTGGCTGGATTCTGTACCCATATAGAAGTTGATATTAATCCTGATGGATCTATTACCGTCACCGATGATGGACGGGGTATTCCTACAGGCATCCACTCCAAAACAGGTAAGTCAGCCTTAGAAACCGTGATGACCGTGCTGCACGCTGGTGGTAAATTTGGTGGAGATGGAAGTGGCTACAAAGTTTCTGGTGGTTTACACGGCGTAGGTGTATCGGTAGTTAATGCCCTTTCAAAATTGGTAGAAGTTACGGTTTGGCGAGACAAAAAGGTTCACGTTCAACGTTATAAAAAAGGGAAAGCCCAAGGACAATTAGAGGTAGAACCCAACAAGCAAAATCCTAAACGTACGGGGACTTCAGTTCTCTTTGTTCCCGATGAGACTATCTTTAGTGAGACTACAGTTTTTGAATATGAAATTCTGGCAAAACGGCTTAAAGAGTTAGCCTATCTCAATGCGGGAATCAAGATTACCTTTACCGATAATCGAGGCGAAGAAGCGCGCCAAGATACATTTCTCTACGAAGGTGGAATCAAAGAATACGTCGAATATATGAACAGGGAAAAAGATGCCCTGCATCAAGATATTATTTACGTCAACAAAGAGAAAAAAGGCGTAACGGTTGAGGTGGCATTGCAATGGTGTATCGATTCCTATAGTGATAATCTTTTAGGTTTTGCCAACAATATTCGGACAATTGATGGTGGTACGCACCTCGAAGGATTGAAAACTGTTCTTACTAGAACTATGAACAGTTTTGCCCGCAAACGGAATAAAATCAAAGACAATGAATCTAATCTAGGAGGGGAAAATGTCCGTGAAGGTTTAACGGGGGTTGTTTCGGTTAAAGTACCTGAACCTGAATTTGAAGGACAAACCAAAACTAAACTAGGTAACACTGAAGTTAGAGGAATTGTTGATTCTTTAGTCGGGGAAGTTTTAAACGATTATCTAGAATTCAATCTTAATGTTGGTGATGCCATTATTGAGAAAGCCCTCCAGTCTTTTAAAGCAGCAGAAGCAGCCCGTCATGCGAGGGAATTAGTCCGTCGTAAATCGGTACTAGAGTCATCTCCCTTACCAGGAAAGTTGTCAGATTGTAGTACTAGAGATCCTGAAGAGTCAGAAATCTTCCTTGTGGAAGGAGATTCTGCGGGGGGGTCGGCCAAACAAGGCAGAGATAGAAGATTCCAGGCAATTTTGCCCCTTAGAGGTAAAATCATCAACATCGAAAAGACTGATGACACTAAAATCTATAAGAATAATGAGATTCAGTCAATGATTACTGCCTTGGGTTTGGGCATTAAAGGGGATGAATTCGATCCTTCTCAATTGCGCTATCATCGCATCGTAATTATGACTGATGCTGATGTAGATGGAGCCCATATTAGAACCTTAATTTTGACTTTCTTCTTCCGCTATCAGCGAGAATTGGTAGATCAGGGTTATATCTATATTGCTTGCCCTCCTTTATATAAACTAGAACGAGGACGCAATCATCAATATTGTTATAGCGATCGCGAATTGCAACAGCGCATTGATGAATTTCCCGCCAATGCTAACTACACCATCCAGCGTTTTAAAGGGTTGGGTGAGATGATGCCCCAACAGCTTTGGGATACTACCATGAATCCTGAAACTCGCGCTATGAAACGAGTAGAAATAGATGATGCCGCCGAAGCCGATCGCATTTTTACAGTTCTTATGGGAGACAGAGTTGCCCCCCGTCGAGAATTTATTGAAGCCAACGCACCCAAGTTAAATCTAGACGATTTGGATATTTAATTTGTGTCGTTTTGCGTATCAGCTTGAAAGTTCTTCTTTCAAAACAGTTTTTACGTAAGTCCTAAGCAACAATAAAAATCCGAATGTTGAGAGGTAGGGATTAAATATTCATTGGTTGACTATTTCTGGCTGAAGAGTAAAAAAGGTCAACTCTGGGGGACAAAATAAACGTATAGGTACTATGCTCATGCCGATACCAGGATTTACATAAAGCTGATTGCCAGGTGCGCCAAAGCCTTTTGCCCAACCATCGGCATAGACTTTGTCTTTTTGGGTAAATTTCAACCAAGACCATTGTGGCATTCCTGGTATACGCACCTGTCCTCCATGAGTATGTCCTGCTACTGAAAGTGGTGCTGTATTTGCAGTAAATTGCTCGAAAGTATCGGGGTTGTGCATCATGACAATTCGAGGACTGCTATCTGGTACTTCGCTCAAGGCTTTGTCTACGTTATCTCGGTTTGCCCACAGTGAACCAACTCCTACTAAGTATAATGGCTCATTATGATCAGGCGATTGTAGCTGTACCGCTTCGTTTTCTAACACTTCAATGCCAGCAGCTTCTAAAGCTTTCTCTAAACGTTCAGCTTCTGCTGTTTTTGGCTGTACCTTTTTGCTACTCATACCATAATCATGATTACCTAATACGGCATAGGTAGGGATACCAGCTTTTACCAAAGGGCGGACGATATCTGCTGCTGTTTCAATTTCTGGCTTAATATTTTCGCCTGGATGATAAATAAAGTCTCCACTTATTAAGACTAAAGCAGGTTTGGCTTCAATTATTTTAACTACGCTACGACGGGCGGTACCGCGATTGTCACCCCACAATCCAATTTGAAAATCTGAAATTTGAGCAACTTGTTTGCCCTTCCAAGAAGTAGGAAGATTGGGAATTGTGGCAATTTCTGTTTCGGTATTGAGTGTGCGAGGTTCAATGAAACTCCAGATGATTAATAAAGCGATCGCGCTTACTAATCCTAAAGCAGTATATTTGAGTTTTTGAGAGGCACTTTTCACAGCTTAAAGAAGGTTTGTGTTCTTGAGATGTACCAATAGTTTTGAGAGTTCCGTTAAATAAGTCATTTCATAGAGAGCAATTTTTTCTTTTGGTTTAGATAATTCAGCCCTATTTAAAAGCTGTATTGCTATATGTTCTTTATTTATTTTAAATCAAAATAATCGGCGAGGGCTTTTTCCTTTAGCAATCAACTCCTTGTTTAATCGATAATATTTTTCTCCTTCTGTTTCATTAGCGTATTTCTGACTATCTTCTTTGTATGCATGATATTGCTGCTGAAATTCTGCAACTATTTCTTCTGTGACGATATTACTAGTAATACAAGGATTTGCAACTATATAATCAAAAACCTCTTTTATAGATTCTATATGTTTTGGTTTTCCCAGACTGAAATCTCTAAAATGATTGGAAAAACGATGATAGCGTAAATAATTACTAAAACTTAGTAAGTTCTTTTCATCAAAATTATCTAAATTGTGCATTGATTCATATAGTTCAATACTCGCTGCGATCGCATTATTCAAAGCAATATACGTATGCTTAGGAGTTTTTCCTTCTTCTCTGGTAAAACTACTATCTATTGCCTGTTGCTGCTTGACATAGGTGATATTTCGATAGCCGTTGATGCAATCATTAACAAACAAGAAAAAGCAGGAGTAGTCATTCTCATCATAAAAGAAAGAGATGTCGTAAGACAGCATCCAATTATTGAAACCCGTTTCGTAATCTTTTGTTTTTTCTAAGATGTTTAATCTTTCGTCGTTAGATGTACGAAAGCCTTCCGTGCAGCCATCATTTTGTGTAATGTAACTAGAATCAAATTTGATAATATTAAAGTGGCAATGATTTCCGTAACGTGCAGGACAATGATAGCGATCTGGAGTTATCAATCTAAAGTCATAGCCATCAACTATATAAGGCTTGTGTTCCCGCAAATCTAAGCCGCGCTCAAATATCTCATCGATTGGCAACATTTGACCATCCGCGGTCATAAATTTATGATCTTTAGTAGCTTTAATCGTTGCACCATTATCTAAAGTGTACTCAAAGACTTCTTGCTCACCGCGATTGTGCCATTGTTTAATCTCTTGTGAATAAGTACCGTCTTTCTTGGCTGTATAAACATAACATTTTGATTTTGCTTCCACTATCTTGTCAATAGGAAAGGCTTTATAAGTGCCACGTGTCCAAACTAAAATTTCGGTATCGCAGCTAAGACCACTTTTCATAGACTCTACCACTGTTCCTCATGAATGCGATCGCTCTACAACTTTTGATTCATTCGACTTTAATTCCATTAAATCTAAACCTCGTTCAAAAATTTCATCAATAGGCAACATTTTTCCATCAGAGATCATCAACTTATGATTTTTAGTAGCTTTAATAGTTGCACCGTTTTCTAAAGTATATTCAAAGACTTCTTGTGTAACGCGATTGACTTTTTATTAAGTTAGTCAAGGCGATCGCTTTTTGACTCCCATAACTATTTATCTCAAATTGAAGGATATCTAATTGCTCTGTGTCCTTTCGCAACTCTTTCTTTATTAAGGCGATCGCGTTTTTCTTCAATAGTTTCATTAGTATATTTTTCAACATCTTCTTGATATTCTTTGTATTGCTCTCTAAATTCATTTATCATTT
>ENA-ORXT01001920-ORXT01001920.1-marine-metagenome-genome-assembly--contig:-NODE-1920-length-26377-cov-10.363194_pt1 | contig 26377 bp, 33 predicted proteins | sample MGYA00237868_ERZ511482 | MGnify/ENA metagenome assembly ERZ511482
ACGTAAAACGTATACGTCGGAAGCCGCTCCACCGCCGGCAGGCGCGTGACACGTACGGCACCGACGGGTAGATGCAATGGACCAGCGCGCTCAAGCCGACCGCTGTCCTCGTGCCAGTCGGTTCCACGGGCGCATGACCGTGCCGCTGACCCCGATTGCGGCCCCCCGCTGCAGTGCACGCCCGACTGGAACGCCGGACTCGCATCCGGCTCCGTTCGCCGCTTTTTCGGCGGTCTGGAACACGTCGCCCATGTACCGTCGCCACCTTCATTGTGGGGCTCTGCGGTTGATGATGACGGCACCTCCAGATGCCCACGGTCCCCACTCGACCCCCCAATCCCCCCCCTCCCATTCCGCCACCGGTCGCCGCAAATGCGGCCGAGGGCATCGTCATCCCGACCAAGGGTCGTTGAGACGTCCACAGCTGCCTGTGCCCAACAATCAGCCGATGGGGGAGTGCAATCGATGTGCTCGATAGCAACGACGTTGAGCGTGGCTAGCACAGGAGCCGTGTCACTGCCAGAGGCCGAGCGCCGGGCCCACGCCAGTTGACGCACAACTGCTGCTCGGTTCACACGGATGGCCGTCTGCACCGCTGCGCGGCGGCACCGGAAAGCGTGCTGCCTCGTCAATTCGAGCACAGAGAAGGCGGTCCGACCGATGCCAGACTGAAGGGGTGCCCCCGCGCCCGACACGGCACCACAGGCCGCGCCCGACAAGGCGCCAACGCCCGCGCCCGACGGGGCAGCACCACCCGCACCCGACACGGCATCACCGCCCGCGCCCGACACGGCACCACAGGCCGCGCCCGCCAAGGCACCAACGCCCTCGCCCGACGGGGCAGCACCACCCGCACCCGACACGGCATCACCGCCCGCGCCCGACACGGCACCACGGGCCGCGCCCGACAAGGCACCAACGCCCGCACCCGACGGGGCAGCACCACCCGCACCCGACACGGCATCACCGCCCACGCCCGACACGGCAGCACCACCCGCGCCCGAAAGGGCACCACGCCCGGTGCCGGTCGGCCCGTCATCGGGCCACTCGAGCAGGTGGTCCACAGCGAGACACTCCATTGCCGCGTCGTGCGGCGATGGGTGACAAGACACGGCAAGACACGGGAGCCTGACGAGGCGCGCGCCTCAGTGGAAGGTCAGGCAGGACGAGCGTCGGACGACATCCCCAGTGGTTCAACAGACGAATTGTTTTCACACCAAATTATGCCGTATTTCACTCTGAGAGAGCACCAACATGGGCCAATCAAAGGAGGTCCTGTGGAGAAGGCCCCCAAGTGCTGTCTCAGACGCGCATTGCGTGTTGCTGGATCGACACGAATTGAGCCTGGATCCACCTTGACGCCTCTCCTCTCAACCCGCCTCGTCTCGCCACGCACGTGCATGCCACAAAGTCCACAAGAGCCCTGTCCCCGTGGCCTGCTCCTGTACGCGATGTTCGCCCCAGCCACAGCGGTCGCTTCTCCGCCGACGACGTCGTCGTGCGCGTCGGCTGTGCCTGTGCGTCCATCGCATGCATCGGACGGGCGGTCTTTCTTGCCCACTTCACCTGCCCCGCCGAGCGAGTGGCTTTGTGCGCCCGTCGCTTACTGTGCTGTCTGCGACATGGCAGTCGCGTCGGGGGAGGCTGCGGGTACTGCTCACGGCGGTGGCCACACGACGTCGGTCGTCGCCGCATGCGCCGACGACTGACGACAGCGTCTGCTATTGTGGCGCGCGTGTCCGCACGCCACACGACGATGCGGATGGGGGGGGTCTTGGGAGGCGGGGGTTTCGCGAGCGAGTCGCTTCGCGCGCCCGCCGCTGACTGTGCTGTCTGCGACTTGGCAGTCGCGCCGGGGAAGGCCGCGGGTACTGCTCACGGCGGTGGCCACACGACGCCGGTTGTCGCCACATGCGCCGACGACCGACGACAGCGTCTGCTAGTGTGGCGCGCGTTTGCAGCCCGACGCGAGGGAGCGGATGCGGCGGGCGCTCCTTGGGGGCGAGGGGAACACGAGCGCGGTCGCAGGTGGAGGGCGGCATGGCGAGACTGTCGTGGCCAGGGAGGTGCCTCTGGCGGGCGGCGGTAACGCAAGCGTGGTGCCAGCTGGAGGGCGACTTGCAATACGGCTGTGGCGCGGGGCTAACGCGAGCGCGGTCGCTGCTGGATGGTGAAACCACAACACGTCGGTGGCGCGGCGCAGGTGGAGCTCTTACGGGGTGGATGTAGAGCAAGAACAGCCGCAGCGTGATGGTGGCATGGCAACATGGCATTCGCGCGGCACAAGTGGAGCTCTTGCGGGGCGGACGTAGCGCAAGTGCTGTCACCGCTGCAGGGCGGCCTGGCTCGCGGCAGTGGCGCTTGCCGCAGCTGCAGGTGGCACGACCCTGCTGCTTGCGTGGAGTGTGGCGACGGCCGAATGGCGAAGGTGTAAACTGAGAGAGACACGCACGCGGAGGGGGGGGGGGGGGGGGGGGGGGGGGGGGGGGGGGGGGGGGGGGGGGGGGGGAGAGGGGGGGTGGGGAGGCTGAAGGGGGTGCGTCGGGAAAATCTACTGTGGCGGCCGGGCTTTACAACACACACTCCGACCCACGTTTGGGCGCGGCGCCGCCTCTACGGTCGAATGGAGCGCGACCGGCCAGTACTTGCCGCCTCTGGGCACGGAGGCGGGTGCACGGGCGGAGGGTCGGGGAGGCGAGCCGGCGGGCGTCGGGGCTCGACGCCGACGGCAAGCCGACGGGAGGAAGGCCAAGGCGATGGGGTGATCGAAATGGACGGCGCACGGGAAACGAGGGAACGGCCGCGGGGGGGGGAGGGGGCGGACGGCACCGGCGGCAGCAACGTGACCCCAGCGGTCAACCGCGTTGCACGTGATCAACCGTCTCCGTTTGTTTTCGAGCATACGAGGGCCCTTGACAGTAAAAGATGCGCCTTTCTCTGGGCTTTCTGTTGGTGTGTTTTCTCCCCCTCCGCTGTTGTATTATTGTAGCAGCGCCGCACCAACAGATCGGCTGTCGTTTGCCAGTTGCCAAGCAAACATTTCTGTTCGGCGATCTGTTGGTTTTCCCCGTGCAGCGACGTTAGGTTTGAGACCCCCTCCGACCAGCCGACGCCGATCTTGTCGCGCCGATGCGGTTTCAAACCTCCTCCACAGCGGGCAGGGGGACCAGCGGCGGTCGACGGGCGGGACAGGCGGGCGACTGCCGCTGCCGCCGCCGCGTCGGCGGTGGCCCCTGTCGTCGTTGCACGAGGAAAACCAACGTATCGCCGAACAGAAATGTTTCTTTGTCAACACGCGAACAAGAGCCAATCTGTTGGTCCGTCTGGTCGGGCAACAAAGCCCGAACAGACCGCCATTGTGTTCGCCGATACTGTTGACCACTCTCGAGGGGGAACCATGCATGTGCTAGGCCCTCATCAGCGGAACGTCCCCAATCCGGTGCCTAACCAAGAACCAAGAGAGGTTGCATCACTATGCATACTTAAACATCCAACTGTCGACTAATGCATGCTCGCATCATCAAACATATCCGCACGTTTGTTCGAAACTTCACAGCGTTGTTGGACCAGCGGCATCATGCAATCACCCTGTGAGACCGCACCGTGGAAGGCTGCCTTCCACCTCGCACTCCCAGCCACCCACGCCCCGCCCACCGTCGTCACCCATGTCTTCTTCGCCCACCGGAGGCTACCGCCAACTTTCTTGTAACACGCTGCCGCTTTGCCGCCCTTCCCCCCAACGCCACCATTCCGTCTCGTCCCACTGCGGCTCCTTGCCATTGCCTCGCCTTCCCACCCGCCATGTGGACGCATCCCCTCCATGAGCGCTTCTCGACGCCAAGCGTACGTTCCATGCCACACTCCCCGTCGGCGAATGCCCCCCTACCCCAACCCCCCCGTGTGCTCCTCCTGGTCCGTCTTCTTCCCACCTCGACATGCACTAAACAGTTGTTGCCGCACGACCGTGGATCCGCGGTTCTTCCGGCTGGGTGGCTGCATGTGACGTGAGCTTGGTTTGTTTTTGACGTTGCTGACAATGGATGGACTGACTTTCTGCTGTGCTCAGTGTGTTCTTTACTTGTCCTTCTGGGCACAGTGTTTCTTTCACATGGAACTGTTGAGATGTCTGTGTCCACCGGGCTGTCGGTCGTCGCGTTGAGCGTAGAGATGGTAGCGCGCAAAAAAAAATGGACGTGGGTCTCTCGGCACATCGGGAAGGTCCAGCCCGAGGTGCAACGGTCAAACCAAATCATCAAATCCCATATATTTTTAAATTATAGGCAAAGGACTCTGAAATACATTACCTCATTGTGTCGTGTAAGACGCTGTCATCTAAAGCTCTATCTAAGACAGTGGAGCTCGTGTGCCCTGCATGTTGCGCCCGTTTCTGGCACGATCCCGCGATCCAGAGCCGCGCAGCCGAACATTAACAGAACAGAATCGCGTTTGTTGCCTCCTTGTTCGGTAACGCGCGTCGGAATAGAATCGCGTTCTGTTGAGGCTCCTCCGTGCAGCGACGGTGGCTGCGGCGGGTGCAGGGGCGGGGGCAGTGCCGGCCGGTGCTCCTGGCGGTGGCGCCCCCGCCGCGGGGGCGGCGGCAATTGCCGCCGCCACGTGGTCATTGCAATCATGGCGCTGAGCGCCCGAGGCAAGCACCGCGCGTGACAGTCGCGCGCGATGGCCCCCCACGCCGCCCGCACGATGCTGGCCACGCCCGTGGGGCGGGGTTCCGCTTGCGCTGGGGTCCCACCTACAGCGTTCCCGCCTTTTGGGGTGACGTGGTGCGCAGGAGCCTCGGGTGCGACCACGAGGCAGAGGTTATGGCGTGGCGATCTTCTGCGGGCTGCTGGCCCGGCCCAAGAGGGAGCAGCGGCCCACAACGCGGCGGATGTCAACCACCAGTGAATTCTCTGCTGTGCGGTTGGCCCCGCACGACACTCGGCAGGGCCGCCGAGGAGGCGCGATGGCGAACCTGCGGGCCGCCAGTGCCCCACGGCGCGCCCTGCATCGTCAGAACAGTGGTCATCCTGAGCGGGAGGAAATCCCGTTCAGGCGTTATTTACGGCACTGCACCTGAACAGCCAAACTTCCGTCACAAACATTGTTCAGGTGCACGGATCTGGTCTCGTGCTTCTCTGCAGAGCAGATCAGGATCACATGACTGCTACCATAACCACGAATAATCATCGCTATCAGGCGCAGCGGAGCACGGCGGGCATGCGGGGCGACGAGCGCCTGGGTGCGACGTATGAGGACCGCGCGTGCTGCGTTTATTTTTTTGTTTCGGGCTGCCCCGCTGCCTGGGAGCGGCACCGTGCTTCAGTGATTTTGCTGTACATGGGTGTGGAAATGGCAACAGCGTCTCTTGGCCAGAGCGGACCCTGCAGTGGGCAAAAAGAACAGCAACCTCGCCGCGCTGCTCGCCGCCATGCGGGTGCCCCTCTCCACGCTACCGACAGACAAGCACTCAACAGCTGCTATGCACGCACTGGTGGCCTCTCCTCCATACACAAGAACACAAACAGGCACGGCGTCGGGGCCCCAACCGACTGCCACGTGCAGACGGCCCTTACTCCTCCTTGTCACCCTCTTCATCGTCATCGTTCTCGATGACGCACTGTGAAGCCCGCTGCGCCTCACGTAGGCGCAGCATCTCAGCAGTTCGGGCAAACGCCCGACGGCGACGCTCGGCGTGCGCGCGCTCGAACTCGAGCCGCTCCGCTGCTCGTGCCGCACGGTACGCCGGAGACTGCTCGTCCTCGTGATCCTCGTCCCCGGCCTCCAGCTCTCTCTCGCCGTCGTCGCCTTCCGGCGGCTCCTCTCCGTCGCCGGGATGCATCCCCTCATTGATGCCAGCCATCCAGTCTTCCGCCGCGCCGTCGTCACCGCCGTCTCCGTCGCCACGCGAGCCGTCGTCGTCGTCGTCATCTGCGTCGTTACCGTCGTCAGCCGCGTCTTCGTTCGACCCATCCTCCCGGTCCCCGCCGTTGCCACCCACCGGCACTGCTCCGTCAGGGGGCGGGGGCGCGTGGTCGGCCATGGCGCGACCAGGCCACTCACCGTCGAGCACGCGCAGACCGTTGACTGCCCGGTCGCCTTGCACGGCGAGAAGGACACTCAGCGTCCCCATCTCTCTTTTCCACTCGTCGCGGTGGCCGACGTTGAGGCCTGAAGACATCACAGCGTTGCCCTCAGCGTCGACCGGGGCCGCCCGCATCTGTAGATGCTGGCGCACCTTGAGCGCCAAGAGCGCAACATGCGCCAACCGGCAGACGACGTTGCGGGGGCCCCCGCGAGACGGACCCGGCTCGGAGAAGTTGCGCAAGCGCATGCGGTCGAACACCGCGTGCGCCGCGTGCATCAATGCCGCGCGGCAGCCTGCGTCGAGGATGAAGGTGTCGTTGGCGAGCATGTCGGACGCCTCCGTGGGCGCAAATACCACCTCGTGCTTGGTGCGAGTGCCTCGCACGCGCCTCAAAGTGCCGAGGCCCTCTTCGCTGTGCATGTGGGATGAAAAGGTGCTCACTGCCGTAATACCAATGCGTTGGTAGAAATGCGACACGCCACGATGCAGAAAGCGGTAGGCCGGCGTCTTGCGCTTAGAGGCCACGGTTCGCACCGGGGCGTTGGGCGCGTCTGCCTGCTCGTTCTTCTTGACGCGTACAGGGAGGCGCCACTTGCCCTGCAGCATGGATGCCGCTCGGACCGCGCTCACGCCCATGATGTCGACAATCTTGTTTTGCAGGTACTCGTTGATTGTGGCCGATGACGGCCAAACTTCCGAAGCGCATTGCGCGTTGGCAAAGTTGTGCTGCAGCCACTCCACGAGCACCGGCCGTAGCTCGACAATCCACGCGGCGTCCTCCTCCTCCCGGTCCGGCCGCAAATCGGGCGTAGGGGGAGGCCCGGCACTCCTTTGCGAAGGCGGCAGCGCCTGTCCCGCCGCAACCTTCTCGCGCACCTCAAGCATGAGGTCGCGGTTGGTCGAAACGAGCTCCAAGACGTTCTCCAGCATGACCTCCATGGAGTCAATCTTGTTGATGGCCAAGCGCTGCTGTGAGCTGGTCAAAGCCATCACCCTCTTGACTGCCGTAATCTCACGTCGCACGGACGCAAACCCGAGGCTTGTTGTAGACACAACGTCGTCCATGGCGGTGCCGTCGGGAGGCGCTGCAGCTTGGGCCATGCCGCCGCGACCACGCGGCAAGGACGGACTCTGGCGCCGAGGGCGCGTCGGTGACGGGCTGGGTGTCCCACGAGGGGTCGCAGCTCGCGGACGACGCACGACACGGCTCGCTCCTGCACCAGCCGTGGTCAGTGTCTCACCGGACTGCGGGTGCCGGGGTAGCGCACTAAGCGGCGTGTCCAGCATCTCTTCGTCAGACACGTTGCCGCCGTCCGCGCCGCCGGCACTTGCCGTACTACTGCTCGCCGCACCAGCAGGGGGGCGGCCTGCAGATCGGGCGTGCGCTGCACTGCTGCCCGGAGCACCACCTAAGCAGCCGCCCGCAACGAGGGGGTAGGACACGCCGCTTCCCTCGGAGCCACCGTTGCATCCAGCCCCAACTCGTGTGTGCGTCACGCTCGTGTCCGCCGTACCGCCAACTGCCACGCCCACAGAGGGATCTACCGGCTGCGGCTGGCGGCAAGGAGGCGGCGGTGGCAGTCGGGACCCAATCGCGATGGCGTGCCGCGGCTCAACGGCAGGAGTCGCATGAGGGAGAGTTGCCGCCGACATCACTGCCGCCGCCGCTGAAGCGGAACGGCCGCCCTGCGCTTGGCTAGCGACCGGCAGCACGCTGCATACACCCAGGCCAAGCCGCCAGTCTTGAACAGCTGCGTCGCGCGCCCCGACGACAGAGCCGCCGCCAGCAATTCACGGCCCACCAGCACGGAACGCTCCATAGCCGGAGGTCGACGGCTCGCCGGAGGGGAGCGTACCAAAGGCAGCAGCGCCGTGGAGGAACGCGCGGTGACTCGGCCGGAAAGGGGCGGTGCTCGGGCCGGCGACCGATACTCCGTCCTGGTGATGGCCTTGGTGGTAAGGCATCGGCACGCTCACCCCATGGTGGCCTGCACAAGCGTTGCTGCCTGCGTCGTGGATCTCGCTTGGGGTGCCGACTTAGTTGTCGGGGTTGCCAACGAAGGCATACTTGGTGCCGTAGTAGAACTTCTGCCACATGTTGACGGGAGCAGCGGGTGGACTCACGGGCACAGAAAGGAGATCAAGACGGCGCGTGGTGTGGCGGCAAGTCAGATACAGCTCGAAGATGGGACAGACGGTGTTGCGGCGGTGCTGATATAGGTCAGTGGCGGGTGCCAAAGTTGGGTCGCTTCCCTGAAGGGCTTGCGTCAGCAAGGGCCTTGGACGCTCAGAGGCGCTCGAGGAGCGGCGATGCCTGCTCCGGGCTCAAAACAACCCGCCATCCAACACGCGACACACAGGTGCATGGCGGCTCCTGTTGCTGGCCGTTCAGGTGAACGCGCGCCACGTGCTGAGAGCCCCCCTCTCGTCCGCAGAAAGCACACAACCAAAGGTCGGCGTCTGGCGAGAGCACAGCGTCCGAGAGCCTGGCAGACGCACGCAACTGCCATATCATGCACAAAAACCAAGTCGGGGTGGTCACAGCCAAGAAAGGGCAGTAGATTCTGTTGACATAACGGCGCGAGGACCCGGGGGGTCAGCACTCCGTGAGCTCCGAACACAAGACCCTCGGCTGCGAAGCAAGGAGAAGCAAACAGAGAGCGACTGCCATAGCCTGCAATTTCACAGTGATGCCGCCGCCTCACGGGGCGGACCCGAGCTGCTGGTCAGTCCACCTAACAAAGCACGCTCTTTGGGGTTACGCACCCCGATTGTCCTCCAAAGACACCCCCGAAGCACCCTCTTACCGTGTCCTCAGCATCAAATGGTCCCACGTGTGACAGAAAGGGAAACAAGGCAAGGGCGTTGTGGTGAAGTGCTCTTGGTAGCGTATCGAGACCCGGTATGCAGAGACCGCCACAGCAGCTTTGGCAGATGGCACCTGCGCCTGTGACAACGCCATTGCAGTAGCGACGGCCGCGACGTCACGCAGGGGGGGGAGGAGCGCACGACCATAGTGCGGCAGGAACGAGGGTTGGACAGCTCTTTCCACCACCGAAGATCGATTGGGAAGTGGCGGTCTGCGCGAGGACACGCCTCCGAGGGCGATGCGACCGCGGTCGTGGAGAGTGGGGAGGCAAATGCACTGCTCAGTGATTGGGATTTGGAAGTCACGAGCATTGCGAGCAATTCGTGTCTAGCTCCTTCCCTCATGAGGGCTACAAAAGTATATGGCCCGCGCTCGTTGGCTGCAGCCATGGTGGGCTCCTGCTTGTCTACGCTAAGGGCTGCGAAATAACCTAAATTTCCATGTAAGCGTAGAGTACACAGCGTGTCTGACTGAGTAACTCTATCGCTGCAGGACCTCCGGCCTTGCACCACTCCTCGTTGCGCCCCCGATTCGTGACAGGCCGCGTCTTGCAGCCTCTGAGGACATGCTCCACTGCCCCCCCCCCCCCCCCCCCGGCTACCAAGTGCCGGCCTCTGTGGCAGACGGATCGCCGCCGCGAGACTTTCCTGGTGGCCACCTGGTCGCTACTTTGAGAACGTGTTTCTATGGGCCTTGCTTCGAGTCGCACGACGCTGGACCACCACGACCACTGCCTACGGCAGGCGTTGCGAGACGGTTTCCCGGCTGCATCTGGCGGTGTCCTAGGCCCCCTCCCCTGTGTTTTACGCCGTATGGGGGCGGAGAGCTGCGGAACCGGTGCTGGTCTCGTTACCGTCGCACGCCAGCGCGTTACGCAATGGCGTGCGGTCGGCACCCGTCAGGGTGCCGACCGTCCTGAAACGATTATGCGGTGGGGGGAGGGGATGAGAGACCTGGCACGGCTGGTGATCTCGATACCGTCGCACGCCACTGCGTCACGTACTGGCGTGCGGTCAGCACCTGCCGTGGTGCCCGCCGTCCTGGCATGATGTTGTTGTGGGGGGGGGGGGTCGCAGTCCTGGCGCGGCTGGTGGTCTCGGGGCCCTGGTGATGCGCTCGGATGCCGTCATAGCACCACTTGCGCGCGTTGCGCAATGGGCGGCGATCGGCACTCGTAGAGGCGGGCCTCTTGTTCACGTTCATGAGGGGGGGAGGCGCACATGGCGCGTGGCTGTCGTGTGCGTGCCGGCAGGGTAACTCCAGTCGTCGCGCCCCAGCACGTGACTTGTACCTGCAGACGTTGGGGGATCCTCAGCACGTGCTTGGGGGGCAGACTCTGCTGTTCCGTGTCCGTGCCCAGGGGTGGCGCCGTTTCATCGCGAGCGTACAGCCGCGGGGATCTGTGCGCGGCATGCGTGGACAGTGTCTGGCCGGTGTCATTCGACTTGAGTACGGCACCGTCTAGCGCATTGCGTTGAGGCTGCGCTATGGCTGAGGTGGGCTTGTTATTGCATTGTGCTATTGCAGGAGCTAAGCAGGAGGAAGGCTTAAAAATGGCGTGCTGCTACCGCCATGCAAGGATATGTCAACAGTGTGGTTGGCGTCGCGTGACCACGACGGCCGGGGCAACGAGGTACGTCTGTCTTTCGTATGGCGACTGGCGGAAGGGGTGGACTGCAGCGTGACAGAGCACTATACTGCGGAAGTTGACGTGCGTGGCCTGGCACGCGGCGCCACCGATGCAAAGTTTGCGGCGCGTTACCACACTGGAGGGGCAGGAGGCGGGAGCTGACAGGCACTGTTGTGTTTGGACACTGATGTCGCTGATGTGTGTTGTATGGTGCTTATTGACAGTCGGAACAGGTTGCATGCAACGATGCAGTGTGCTGTTGCCGCTGGTCACTGCGAAGAACCGAGGACGGCTTTCCGTCGAGTGTCGCGCGACTCTAGCCGTACTGGTGAGTGCAAGCGGCCAACTGGTATGTTGACGCCTATCGGGGAGGCTAGCGCGTCGACTGCACTGTGATGGGGATGGAGGGGGCATGGAGTGAGACGCGCACGGCGGGACAGTGCCGATGTCGAGCGGCGCGCGGCTGCTTAAGGTGCCACGCTTCTAATCGGGGCGAGTTGAAAAGTATAGAAGCTCGAAATCTCACGGTACCTGTGCTGCCCACCGCGCTCGCCACCCTTCAACTGTGCCAAGCGACCAACTCGGACGTGTATCTCACCTCTGCCTGTCCTAATTGATTCACACTCTTCCCCGCCCCTCCTCCTTTTTCACCGTCGTCATGGCGCAGCCTGTGTCGACCGCTGCGGGCAGTCGCCCGTGCTTCCACTGCAGAATGGTGTTTGACTCCGGCATCGCGTGAGCTCGCCACATGCAGGCAATGCACCCGGACGAGAACCGTCTGGCCGGAACCACGCGGTCTAGGGCCGCCGGCTCCCTCGTCTACGGGTCTCTTGCAGTTGTCACTGCTGCACAAGGCCCGCGACTGCTGGAACCAGGCCTATCTATGGCTGAGTCCCTCCAACGTGCTGCGCCCTCACTCGGCCGAGCCGCGCTGGATGTCGTCGACAACGTCATGTCGGGGGCGGGAAACCAGCAGGAGATAGACGACGAGCTAGAGGGCGCCTACCCGCCGGCGCTCGCGTCGGACACCGATGATGAGATGCCGGACCTCATGAGTGACTGCGAGTCTGAGGACGACGACGACACGCTGGGCGCTGACAGCGAGGTCGAAAAGGACGCTACTGTCATGGCACGCGGCTCTGCGAGACTGCAGGCCGCGGTGCACGTCGCCCGCCAAATCCGTGCCGCGCGGCGCGATGATGGCATGGAGCGAGGCGCTGTCGGCGGTTCGTCTCGTCCCCACTCCGTCTTCTGGACCAGCACGGCGGCCCGTATTCGCGCATACTACGAAACGATGCCTGAGGCGTCGCAGTCGGTCCTAATTGTCGACCCGGCAGTGGCCAACCGGCCGTCACGGGTTTCTTCCCCCGCATTGCGGGGCGCTCTGCGCTTCTAACTGACGTCAGGTGGCAGCGGCTTGTCCGAGGGGGACAGCATGCGATTTGCCGCGGTCGTTATGGCCTTGGAGCGTTCCTTGACTGCGGGTACTACAGCCGTTGGCGCCTTTTCGACTCCCTTCGAGACGCCGCACGGCTTTTTGACGTCGACGCGCGAAGAGCAGGCGCGGGTGCTGGCGCGTCTCCGCTGGATGCAAGTTCCCATTTCCATCGGCAACAACGAGTACACCTACCGATACCGCGACATCCTTACGGCTGGCCTGGACGCGTTGGCGTGTGCGGAGAGTGTCGAATTTGGTGAAGGCGGGCCGTCTGGCGCCGGCGCGTCCGAGAGTGGCGCCTCGGCGGCCACCGCGAGTGACCAGCTGCACCGCGACCTGGTGGATATCGACGACGACGACGAGTCGCGCGAGCGCCACGGAGCCTTGGACGGGGACTTTTATCAGCAGGAGCGGAGGAACGTGCGAGCCGTGCACGGTCGGACCGTGCTCGTCATGGGCGTGCATCTGCACGCTGACGAGGCGCTCGCATCATGGTCAGGCGCGCATAACATCTTCCCTGTGCGTGCCCGTTACGTGAATGTCATCGGCCAGGGGGGTGGGTGGACAACTGTTGGCTACATCGAGCACATGCCGCGCGCGGTCGGGCAGTCGTCAGCCCGCCGCCTGGAGGTGAGTGACGTTCGAAATGACTTGCTGCAACGCTGCCTGGTTGTTTCATTGAAGACTTTGGCTCGTGCGAGCGAGTCCGGCATCACCGCGCCTGTAGCCGGTCGTGGTGATGCTCTTCTCGTGCCACGCATTGTAGCGCTCATCTTGGATCAGCCGGAGGAGCGGGCCATCCTTGCCCTCATGGGCAACAGGTGCCGCTACTTTTGCTCTCCGTGCTTGGCGGACAAGGATGATGTGCCAAGCGCGTCGGCTATCCGCGCCGTTGACCGCGATGTCGTGCAGACACTGGACGCGCAGCTGGCAGCGGCTATCGTGCGCCACGAAGACCCACGGCCGGGCCGCCGCCGGGCGCTCGGGCAGGAGCACAGTGCTCTCGCTTTTGTTCCGGCCCTTGGGGCTGTTCACGGTCTGAGTACAGGCTCTCGCTTCTTGTACCAGATCGTGTCTTTTGACTTGCATCACTTGTGGAAGTTGGGCATCTTGCGGCTGCTAGCCCAGCGCCTCCCGGGTTTTCTGACGGCCTTCTGTCCGGGCGGGATCGCCCGGCTGGGGCGAACCGCATACACGCTGGAGGTGCTCAACTTGAGGTCGTTTGAGCTGGACAGGAACTGCAACGTTTGCCCGTCGGCGCCGGGTATGCACCCAAACTTGATGAGCATCGCACACGTGCACGCTCTGCTGTACAACATTCCTCAACAACGCCAACTGGGTAGTGTCTCTCGGTGCCAGGTGACGTCGGCACCTGTTCACGCAAAGAGAAAAATAGTACCCAAGAAGCAGTTTAAGACGTCTGGCCGCCGACACCTGTCGGACGGCGGCCACAAATTGCGGTGGTGGGGGCGGGCTGCTCCGCAGTCGGAGGTACGACTACAATGGACGAGACACAGAGGGCGCCGGAGACCGCGGTGGCGGTGGCGCCCGCCTTTGATGGCCAGGCGAAGGGACCGCCGTGGCTACCGTTTGGGCTGGGCGACGTCGGGCTGAGGCTGGTCGAGGCGGGCTCTTGGCGCCTGTGGGAGTGGCGGGGGACCACGGTGGTTCCCCAGGGACTCACAGGGGATGCGGCCGACAGAAAATCGGCCCCCGCGCAGCAGGACCTTGCAAACGGCTCTATATTCCTTTATTAGACTTGATCCGGGACACTCAAGGCTCTCATTGGATGAGCTTATGAGATCCATCTCGTATGGTCTCGTGGAGACTCACGCGATGCTTCAGAGCCTGGCATACATTTCCTGAACGGGAGTTCGTCCCGTCCAGGCCTTTGTCGTGAAACAGAACCCTAGACGAGAAACTTCCCGTTCAAGGGCCCCTTGAACGGGACTCCCGTTCAGGTTCCCGTTCAAGTGTCCACTGTTCTGACGATGGCAGCGCCATTGGCTCAAACGAGCAAAGTTTAACACTCCCAAGCCCCGACGCTGCTTCCAAGGCCTAGAGGCATCCCGACACTTTGGGCGAACCCCTCTCAGATGGTCAATAAGGAGCCTGTCGGGGTCACGCGACACCCCCTGTCCCTGACAGTTCGGGGTGCGCTCCGACACGTGCCGGCACGTGCCTGAACCCTCGAGGTGTGGTCCACTTCATGTTCCGATGGGGGGCTATCTCTGTACCGTTCTGGGCTCGTTCGGCCTCCCGGGCGCGCGATACATCGGTGGAGAGCCGAAGCGATTCCGTTTTTTCCCGCGCCCCGTGGCGCACCGGGGCCGCCTACGGGCGCGCGGCACTGCGCTTCTTGCCGCCCTTTTTGCGCTACGGGCAGTGGCGCTTCATCGGGAACAGCTGGGATGCGGCACTGGGTGCTACCACCGAGCTTGTGGAGCGCGGATATGGCGGGGCAACGGGCGCGGGGGGTGGCTTCGGCGCTCGGGCACAGGTGTTTTAGCGCGGGTGCGGCGCTGCGCGCGCTGCGCTACGCGCGCGTGGTCGCTTCAGGTCACTGCGCGAGCGCGGCTCCATCTCGAGGACGTCCTGAGGGTGCTTTGGTTTCACGGCGCTGTGGTGTCGTGTCGCTGTACGTTGGCCCTAACCTCGCTGGTGCGGGGCTGGCTTGTTCTGTGCGCTTTGGTCGACGGGTCGGGGGGACGGGGGGGCAGGCGCTCGCAGACGGCAGCGCACGCGCACGCGGACGGGGGGGTGGTGGCGCGGTGTGACGGGGTCGCAGAGGAGCGGGTCCGCTTTTTGTTGCCATTGATGGCATGGTCGCAGGCGGACGGGGATGGGACCGGCGGGGTGCCGTGGGGACGGCCCGCGTCAGTGTTTGGGTCGCAGGACCCTTACAAAGGGCAGTCGTGGTTGCTGCCACCTCTATCGCAGCCAGTTGTTTCGTCGCTTGCAGGGCGTGGCTGTGTAGCGGGTTTGCGTGGACGGGCGGATGAGCCTTTGGCGGGCGCCCCTGACGAGGGGGCGTCGGCAGAGGCTGTGCTGTGGTGCTCTCCACAACTCTCCCTTCCCCCTCTTTCTCCCCCGCTATTGACTGCCCTGCCGCGTGCCGCAACGGCTGAGAATGTGCCCCCGAATGGGATTGGTTCTGTCACATCCGGGGGCCAGATTCCGTGCTCACTCCCCCCCACCCTTCCACCAATCTCCACCTTGCTGGGCCCGTTGTCACAACCACTTCCCCCGCCACCACCGCCCCCAAAACCGTCCCCGCCGCTGCCGCCACAACCACCGCTGCCACGGCCTCTGCCGCGGTCGCCGCCGCAACCACCGCGGCCGCAGTCGCCGCCGCCATTGCCGCAGCAGCCGCGGCCGCGGTCACCGACGCCACCGCCGCGGCCGCTGTCGCCGCCGCCGCCGCCGCAGTCGCTGCGGTTGCCACCGCCGCCCCGTCCATCGTCCCCTGTCGCCGCCTCTGAGGCTACCGCTCCGCCATGTTGTACTCCGAGCCGCCCGGGACCTTCCCTGTCGGCACCTCGCCCGACCCAGCCTGACTCCTCTCCCGCTTCCCGCCATCTCCCTCCATCGTTGCCTCCACGCCCATCGTCCCGGTCCGACGCCGAGAATGCGCCCGCGCCTCCCTCCACTGAGCCGAAGACGTCCCCGCGCAGGTCGTCGCCAGCGACGGCGGCGTCGGCCACGCCATCCTCGGTGGTCCCTCCCTTTGTCCTCAAAAAGAGGGTGGCGAGGCGGGACAAGGAGAGCCGCGGGGCACCCTCGCCGGCCGGTTCATCTACGGCGGTACCTAAGACGCCGGGACCGACGGGGGCGGCGCACCCGTCGCCGACGCGGCTGGCAAAATTCGACGCCGTGTCGTTGGCGCTCCTCCAGGTGATGTGTCGCGCCGCAACGCAGTTGCTGAGCTTGGTGGGTGCGACTCCCAAGTGGACTAACGTTTGGCTCGTGCTAGAGGCGGGCGATGGGTCGGCTGCGGCGCCGTATTACGGCCACATCATCAACTGCGTGACGGAGACGGACGCGACGAAGCCATCTGAGAGCGACGAGCTGTGCGACCACTGGTGGGCGTTCCTCTGTGGCACGCAAGGCCGTCGGCGAGCGGCTCAGGTGGGTGTTGTAGTCGCGGGTGGAAGCGGCAACAATCGGGATGTGGGGGGCAGCAGCGGCGCGGCCGCGGACATTAAGGATGGCGACAACAAGCAGCACACCAGGAGCGGGGACGAGGCCAGTACAAGAGGCGAAGGCGATCAAGGCGGTGGTGACAGCAGCGGGGACACGGCCTCGTCTGGCCCGTCGTCGTACCCGGGGCAGTCGGTGCTGTCGCGGTCGGCGGTCAAGGCCATCACTGGCCGCACTTTGGGCACCAAAACGCTTTCCGAAGACGCCCTTGCGGCGGTGCTCTTCTACGGCGGGCTGGAGAGCGTCAAGGAGATTACGTAAGGCGACATTGAGGAGATCTTCATCCGAGCTGCCGGCGTCCTGCGCGCCCGGTGCGACCCCACGAGCCCGTTCTCCTGGGCGTGCGTCTGTCCGGTGCCCCTGCTGGGTAACCGGTGGTCGACGCCGACAAAGCCCCATGTCGTCGACGGGTCCGACTTTGTCTTCCCCAACCATCGGTCCTCCAAGGGCCAGGGGGTGGAAAAGAAGCGGCTCATGGTGTGCGTCGCGGTGCACCTGTCTTCGTTATTTGTCAAGGTCTTCAAGGATCACTTCGCCGCGTTTCACGCCAGCGGAAAGAAGAAGTGCAGCTGCTCTGACGACCGATTTGACGGCGCAGAGACGGCCAACATTAAAGCGAGCAAGAAGGGCAAAAGCGCGGGCAACCAGGGCAAGTTGACCAAGGCAGAGCTCCTGGGGGCAGCCGTCAAGGCGCGGCTAAAGACGATGGAGGCCAAGCATGCCGCCCGCACCGCCAAGTCCAAGGCTGACGCGGCGACGGCGGCCGTGAGCGCGTTGACGGCTCGGTCGAAGGCGGACGCCGAAGCCGCAGCCAAAGCGGCAGCCAAGCCCCCCCAACTGGTCAAGAAAAAGACGAAAGCGCCTGCGGCGGGTGGCCGCAAGGGCGGGGCGATGCGCCCGGCGGCATCGGACGCGCTGTGCGTCTGGGAGCGCGTGAGCGAGCGGGTGCACATTAACGAGGTCTGGGCACGTCAGCCAACTCCTTTGCTTCCCACATCCACGACTTTGACTGTCGTCTCTTTGTCCGGTGCCGCCCTCTCCGCCGCTGCTCGGGCAAGCGTGGCTGCGCGAGTCGTTCTCCCGCCGGCGCTGCTGAAGGATGCCTTTGCGGCTCTGGCCTGTGCTGGTCGCGCTGCTCCTTCGCCGTCGCCGGATGCGGCCAACAACAAGGAGTTGGCCGTGCGGCTCAACCTCGGCAACTACGAGCCAGTCTTTGCCTTCCAGTCAACGCTCGACCAAATGTGCACGGTGCTGGCCTTCAACGACGCCATCCAGATGTCGCACAATCGTGGGTGAGCGGGCTGGCGGCGTGCAGCGACGTGCTGCTGGCGCAGCTCAACTTCTACTCGGGCGAGACGATGCCGGTACGGACGCTAGCCGGTGCCGTTCGTGACGACATGGCTGGCCGGCTCCTCGGCGACTGCGTGTGGGCGATGCCCCCTGTCGGCCGCCTGTCGGCCGCCACCTCCTCGCCGCATGGTGCGTTTGGCGGGTACTCGGTCAACGTGCACGACGTGTGCGACGCGGGGCGGAGGGCGTTCGTGACCAACGTGCTGCTGGACGGGGGCTTGGCGGAGCTGCACTCCCGTTGTGGCACTGCGTCGTTGCCAATCTCTGTCTTGTCGAGTTCTCAGTCTGCTTCCTTTACGACCGTTTCCGGGAGCGAGGTAAGTCTGCAGCGTGCTGTCCAGTCTATCTTGGACGTGCTTAACACATGGGACGCGTCGGTGGACCGCTTTGTGATGCTGTTCAACATTGGGAACTATCACTGGATAGCAGGTTCTATCTCTTTCTTGTCTCGCTCGGTGGTTCTGTATGACTCTATGGGTGGTACTTCCAGCACCAAGGCGTTCATCCTCTCCAGGCTGCTCCTCTTCGCGCGGCACGCCGAGCTCCGGCAGCGGGCGGTTTACCCCGACTCGGTGGTGGAGCACTTCAAGTGGAGGGCCGACAAAGAGGTCAATCGGCCAATGCAGCAAGACAACCACAACTGCGGGCTGTTCGCCTTCGGTCACATCTGGTGCTCCATACACGGGGTGGACTTTGAGTCTCTGTCGGTTGTTGGCGACCATCTGCGGCTCTCTCTGTTGCACTTTGTTTTTGAAGAGCGGGCGCGCGCGAGCAGCGCAGCTGGCGCCGAAGCAGCATGAGGTGGGAGTACGGTTGTAATGTAAATGCATTGCATGCCTTGCTTGTCGCTTTTTTCTGTTCATACACAACACAGTATGCAGCTTAATACACTCTTTTCCCTGGACATAGGTTGTCATCCAAGGCCCTACCGAGCCCGGACGCCACACTGAGCGCCATCACCCCGCTGCTGCCCCACCGCCTCACTTGTGAGGCTGCCACCACCCGACCGCCATATCGACAGCGCCGCCACCCAGCCACTGCCCAACCGCATCACCAGTGAAACACGCCCCGGGTGCCGCCCTACCGCCTCGCCAGAGCGTCGCCGCCCCGCTGCTGCCCCGCATCCCCGCAAGTGCATTTCCCTCCCCCTCTGATGGCGCTCAACCCCCCAGCTGCCACATCTCTGTCAGAAAGGCGAGACACGGGATGATCAAACACAATTGACAAAAAGGTGTTAAAAGCGCAGTTTCCGATATCAATCTCATTAAGGAGTCCTCCTCGCTGTATATAGAACTGCGGCCCAAATCGAACGCAGCTCAAGAGCCCCCACAGAGTGCACCCCAGTCGATATCTAAATCGGCAAAAATACGGGATTGATTAAACAGATTGTAACAGCAAGCAGATGAACCTATCGTACGAAATCAACGTCGATCGAGAATATGATTTCCAACCCTCTTTCTTGCCCTCTCCAGCGGTGGTTAGAGCAACATGCTTGACAATGCCAGAAGGTGTTTTCAGTGCACAATACTTTATCTGGCGCAACCAGGCATTCTCCCCACAGATAAACTGAAGTTTGACAGAAAATGGTGGCCAGCAGACATTGCGTACCCTCGCTGGTGTGACCGTCACACCACGATGTCCATCTTTGCAGCAAGGATGTCTCCTTCGTATCGGGCCGGACCCTGTTTGGAATTTTTTTTCGTCTCCATGTGTCCATTTCAAAGTGGCTGTCGGATGGCAAAGCTTTGAGAGCGGTGTTGATCGCTTGAGGACCCGTCGTCGGGGATCAGATAGGCTAGGGGTGGCTTGAAGGGCGCCCTGGGGGGGGGGGGCGGTCGCATTGCTCTCTAGAAGGGGGGCCAATGCAACGGCGTCTGGGGGGTCTAGGAGGGCGATTTTCACCCCCCCCAGGGCAATCTGAGAGGCGGGTTCTTCCACTGCGTTTGTGGGGGGTTGGTCAGCTGCCTGGGGGTGCAGGCACCCTTTTTGCCCTCTGCCTGCCGCGGTTGCTCTGGTGCCGCCGCATTGTTAGTCGACGCGCCTTCCGCGTCCGACGTTCCGGCCCCTCCCAGCGCGTCGAGCAAGCCGGCGTCTGACGTGTCAGCCCCGGGATAACGCGGGGGTCCACCGTGCGGGTAGGCAACGGCTGCGCGGTCCGTGGCTACCTCGACGGTGGCACCAGAAGTTTTATTGGGCGTGTGGCATCGGTGTGCCAGGGTGGCGCCGGCGTCACCGTTGGGTCGGCTGTTGTTGCTTGTCGGCCCATCTATTCCATGACGCTCCCATTTTTTTCGGGTTGCCCGGCACGGGCTGGCTGGTGATACGGGTGGCCAAAGGCGCCGGCAGCGGCGACGGCGGCCGCGTCGCCGCTGCCGACAATGTCCTTCAGACCCGCACTACGCACCATTGCCAGCTCGGTGGCAAACCTGCCCTGACAGAAGGCCCCCCGCCCCTTCGTATTTCCCACACCTGCCTAAACGCGGTCGTGTTCTCTGGATTCGGCGGTCGCCCCGACAGCGGCCTGCGCGGCCGCATCGGTACTCTTTGTCACGGTCACCGCTCCCACCATCGCTTTAGACACCGCCGTGACGATGGCCGCCGGCGCCGTCGCCGTGCACAGCACTTCTGACCGACCCTGTCTCCGCACATGTATCACGCAGACCACCCGCCTCATGAGCATCGCGATGCAGCCTGACCCGCTCGCGGCCTGCCCCATGCGATCGTCTCCTCCCTCCTTTGACGCTACCGTCCGAGCTGCCATGACTAACGGCTGCCGGACAGCGCCGGCGAACACCGTTGCCGCGTCCCACAGCACACATGCGGTATTGGAACAAACTTGCATCTCTCTTCGAAGTGGGCTGGGGGTATGGGTGCATACTCGGTGGAAACCAGCTGGGTGTTTGGGCGCCGACTGCACGGGGGGTTGCTGGGGGTTGGGGGACGGACTGGCACGGTACGCACTGAGCGGGGGTGGGAGAGAGCCGAGTGGTTGCGAACAGACTGCGGAGGGAAGCTAATGGCGGGGTAAGGGTGCACGCCGCCCCAATGTACGCAAAGCCGGCGGCCATTTTGAGTACAGCTGAGGCTCCGGTATAGCGACCAAGTCATGCGAAAGAAAAGCTATGCTATGTGTCACTCGCTCGTGGAAGGGGACACATCTACGTGCGCACGACGATACCACTCCGGCCACTTGAACGCTCGCCCCATAGTTTTGTTTTCCCGGTGCATCGCCACAGCGTTTGCCAACGCCTGCTGGTACACGGTGAACGTGATGAACTGGTTCTGCTTCATCTGCCGGAGGTGGTGCTGCTGGCGGCGGGAAAGGGCGTTGCGCTCCTCGCACGCCGACGTGTTGACGCCGTCGAGCGACACGTAGGAGTCCGGGTTCATGGCGCACGAGCAGTCGGTGTGGTTTTCGCGCCAGTGAAACCGGTCGCACTTGAGGGAGATGCGCCGCGCAAGGTAGGGCAGCCGCACCAGCGCCGACTGGAGCGTTGCGCACGCGAAGTCGTTGATGATCGTCGACGGCTGCTCTACAAACCGCTGCGCAACAAGCTCCAGCGGCATCCGCTGGCTCTCGGACCCCGTCAACACCATGACGCCGACGCACTTGGGGTGCGCACAGCTACAGAAGACGCCGACGGTGCCGCCCGTGTGCGTCTTTACCTGGCCCATTTCGTGCTTGCACGACGGCAGGCCCGTGTTTGCCGTCGACGCGCCCGAAAAGCACGGCATCGGCCGCAGGACGGGTAGGCCAGGCGCCCAAACGCCAGTCCGCAGGTTGTCGTCCCGCTGGTCCTTGTACTCGCCGTACACGGACCGGTAGGCCACCACAGACGCTGGAGGCAGCAGCCACGCTCTGGTGTACTCCCTGTGCGAGAAGGTGTGGAAAGGGTGCACCGATGCCATGTGCCCCCTCAACGCGCGTAACTCCTCGTCCTTGAGGGCTTCCGCGCCGTCCGCGTCGCAGACCCACTAGTCGTACTCGGCGATCCGCCTCTTCAGACCGCACAACACGTCCGCCAGAAGCACACGCAGGTGAGGGTGAGCGTCAAGGCCGGGGCCCAAGCACGCAACGGCGCCACGGAGCAGGCGCTGCTCGGCGACGGCGGTCATCCACAAGACGGTGGCGAGGGCGGGCACTGAAAAGCTCTCTGATCGCAACACGGCGACCAGCTCATCAACCGCAACCCACGACCCTTGCGGCGCCCACACAACGGCGGGGTCGACCACAATGGCGCGCACAAACTCCATCACCTTCAGCGCGGACGCCGCTGTGCTTGGGATGTACGGCAGCAGCGGCAGGCTCAAGTTAAGCAGCCGCTCCGCGCCCATGGCGCCGCCCGTCGACGCCAGAGCCGGCTCCTCCAGTGCCTCCCCGTAGTTGAGGAGCGGCGCATCGCGCTCCTAAACACCATTGGCGGGCTTGGGGATTGGCCGCGGCAAGTCAAAGCCATTGTCATCCTCACTGTCCAAGACGTCGGAGCCCGTGGAGTGCTCGCTTGAAGAGGACGACGCATTCCCCGACAAGCGCTCGACCACCTGGCGCGCGCGCTTCTTCCCGCGCTTCTTGTCTGGCGCTTGCAGCTTTGCGTCGTGCGGCGTCGAGCCGTCGCCACCTTGAGAGACCACCGCCGCGGAAGAGGATGCGGCCGGCTGCCGCGCCACGTCGACGACAATCTTGTGCACCCGCCGCATGAGGGCGGCCGGCACACGGCGTCGGAGATCGGCCGCTGCTGCCTCAATCGTCAAGGCGATTTTCCTTGCCGCCGTCTGCACGTCGAACGCCCCCCGGAAAAATGCCACCAGCTCCTCCGACGCTCCCCCGTCCACCATCGGGTACCATCCCCGCTCCCCTGACCTGCCCTTCATGTGCGGCTAGTCACCCGCAAACGACTTCTCGACGCCGTCGACGACGACGTTGCCCAACAGCAGCGCCAAGGCCATCACATGGCCGCGCATGGAAGTGACGGTGATGTTCGCGTTGGCCGACTTGGTGGCAACGACCTCCTTTTTGGTCGACAGCGTCGAGCCGATGGCCTTTGACAAGGCGTCGTCGGTGATCAGACAGGGCGCGAGCGACGCGTGCGGGACGGCGTGGATCTTGATGTCCGTCCGGTTGAAGGCAATCTTGTACTTCACTCGGTACCCCAGCTGCAGGCCGTCGAATGACACAATCGCGTAGCTGCCGTCAGGGCGTCGGCACGTCGCGCACGAGACGGTGTCATGCGGCAGGCCTTTGATGACCAACGCGAGGTAGAGCAGCATCGCCTTGCGCAACACGGTCACCGACCGCATCTCCTTTTGAGCGAGCGGGTACTTGCTCCCCGTGTGGAGCTCCTTGAAGGCCTCCCGCAAGTAGGACGCCGAGTGTAGTGAGCTGCCGTTGCGGGAGAGGTTGACTGCCATCTCAAACAAAAACGCCTCCGAGTAGATCGTGTAGCACGAGTGGAAGACCACATCACGCGCCTTGCCGTCCAGCAGCACGCGAAAGAGACATTGGTGGCAGCGCCACGTCTCCACCGTAGCCGGCACCACCCCATCCTCAAACTCAACCTTGCCCTTCTTGTAGTCGATCGGCTTGATAGCCGAGCGCCCGACGAGGCAGTATGGGCACATCGCGCCGGCCGCGTACTGCACGTGGTGGCTCGGGTCGCGCAGCGCGCGCATATGGAGAGCGCGCTCCTGTTGGGCGACGAGAGGGGGTACGAAATGACGAAGGGCGGCCGACCTGGGCGACCACTTAAAGCGGTTCACCGCCACGAGCGGCTTGGTGGCGCCGGGAAGGTGCGGCGGCAGCTTCATGGCGCCGGTCGCCTCTTGGTCGTCAATGGCATTCAAACCCGCAAACTCCAGCAGCTGCTCCTCGTCGCCCTCTTCCTTGTCCACGTCAGAGTCGGAGCTGTCATCCAGCCCCTCCGCTTCCGCCTTGGCGGCCTCCACGGCGGCGGCGGCGTGGCCGCACGTGCCGTCGCTTGTCCGGCAGGACAAGCAAATCCACGAGCCGCCGCGTGTGCGGCGCACAGCAGAGAACGGCCAGCTCGTGTTGCCATTCCGCACGACGCACGTTTTCTCGCCGTAGAGCACGCCTCGGCCTGCCGCGAGGCGGGAGATCTTTAGAGGCGCGCTGAGCACGAGGAAGAGGTCGGCCATGCTCACTCCCATCGCCGACCGCACCTTCTCAAGCGAGTTGACCATCGACGTGCGCATTGAGCAGCCACCGTCGCCGAGGCATCGCTCATCAGCGCTGCAGGAAATCACCAGCTCCTGCCGCACGAGCGACGCCGTGGACACCAGCAGCTCGTGCTGCCCCTTGCCGTCCCGCGCCCCGAGGCCTCCAAAACGCAGAACAACACCGACGGCGCCACTCGGAGCCAAATCCCACGCGCGGCCGCGCAAGTCCTTGTAGGTGATGCAGTCAAGCTCGCGGCGCAGCTTCCGCAGCGCCGCCATCGACCGAAAGGTGTCGGCGCTCGAGTCAAACCGCTCCTGGAGGCTTTGATGGGCCGCGCTCGCAAACATCACGACGAGCACGTTTTCCAGCGACTTGCGCAGCTTCAGCCCCGAGCCCTCCACCCGTCCAGGCCCCTCGCTCGGCCAGCCGCGGCCGTCGTTCTTGACGGTCGCCGGGTTGAACCCGCTCCCCGGCATGGCCACTTCGGCAGTGCCCGACAGGATGGCGTTGGCGTTTGAGTGGTCAATTGTGGCGCCGTCGACTCGACGCGTCCTTGTTCTCGCCGTCCGTGACGCCCCTGAGGATGCCGCCAGCGGTGGTGGGCCTCCCAGTTCCGGGAACAGGGATGACGCCGACGAGTACTCAAACCACACGCCAGTTTAAACCTCGACGTCACGCGTGCCGCCGCCATGCCGCGCAGTAAACGGGGGGGGGGGCGAGCTACCGCCGGCGGCGGCCACGGAACCAGCGGCGGAGAAAACAGCCACAAAAAAGAACGCTAGCCACAGGGACCACCCTGCGCACCAGCTTGTAGTCACGGCGCTGACAGCGCTCAGCGTCGACGGGTAGCGCACCATGACACGCGTCCGCGTGGGGGGGACGCCCTCAAGGGCGCCAGGTGCCACAACGACCGCAGTGACCGCGGTGAAGGAGGGAGGGGCTCCGCCAACACGCGGCGAGGTGGCGTCGTGCTATGGCCCCTAGCCCCAGTAACAGCACCGACCGGGAACCAAGAGGGAGGGGAGAAGGAGAGGCACCGACGTGGATGGTCTCGCCGGCGCCGACGCCGACGCCGCCGCCGCAACGGCGCGGGGAGAGACACCCCCCGCAAGCGGCGTCACGGTCGCGGGGGACGGCCGCCAGACGCAGAAGCGGCACCGACGCGGCGCCAACAACGAGGGGGGGAAGAGGCGCCCCGATACCGACGGCGGGGGCGACGGCGCGGAGCAGCCGCAACGGCGCTGGAGTAGGCGCCCCCAGCGAGCGGCGTCGCGCTTACGGGGGACGGCTGCCGCGACGCCGACGGGGCGCCAGAAGCGAGGCGGGGTGGTGTAGCAACGATGCCCACGGCGACGCCCCCGCCGACGGCGACGGCGCCGCCGCGACGGTGGGGGGGGAAGCGCCCCCAGCGGGCGGCGTCGTGTCCACGAGGGACGGCCACCAGCCCCAGCAGCAGCGCCGAAGGGAAACCCAAGGGGTGGGGAGGTAGAGTCACGCCGATGCCGGCGGCGGCGGCGGCGACGACGGCGACGGCGGCGGCGCGGCAGTGCGGGGAGGGGCAACAGCGGGGTGCGCGACCGTGGCGGGGTAGGGCACGGTGGCGTGGTGGCGTCGTGGCGCGGTGGTGGCGGGTCGGATCGGGATCCCCCCCCCCTCGGCAGTGGAATAAAGCGCGATTGTGGGGCGCTCGTGGATGGCCTGGAGCGGCCGCGAGCGGCCAGATCGCGGAGCATTGTTCTCAAATTGCGGCAGACGGCGGAACATTCAATATAATGGATTGGGCAGGCACCCAGATGAGGCAACCTGAGGAGGTCAAATGATTGGCTCATAGCGCACCACGTGCCAGATCGATCTAGTCGCGAGATAGGCCCTCACAGGCCCCCACGGCATGCCAAAGTGTCGGGGTCGCCTAACCCCGACAGGCCCCCAGAATGGTCATGTGGGGGGGGGACCCAAAGTGTCGGGGTGCCTCTAGGCCTTGGAAACAGCGTCGGGGTTTGGAGTGTTTTACCGTGTACTTCAAACGGTGGGCGCGCGTCCCACGTGCGGACCTCACTGGCGGGCAAGACTGGAGCAGAGCAGCGCGCGGCGGGCGGGCAAGCGCGTCAGCCATACACGCGGCAGCACCAAATCGCAAGCGCGTCTGAGCGCAACGCACGGGAGACTCGCGACTAGAGCAACGACACCCAGCCGGCCGCAACGCGCTGGGCGCTGTCCCCGCTGACCTGTGGGCGGCGGGCGAAACCCACAGCGCGGCGCGGGCGCCGCCGCCGGCGCGCTGCTGCGGGCACACGCCGACGAGGAGCCGCAGCCGCCGCCGGCCAGTCGCGGCGGCGGCACCGCCCCGACCGGCAGCCGCCGACGCTGCGCCGTCGGCCAGGCAGCGGGCGCGCCCAAGCCCCCTCCGTCCGCGGTCGCCCCACCCGCCGCGCCCCCATCGCACAGCAGTTCAAATTCCGGGCAAAAGAGCCGATACAAGATATTTCTGGGAGCACAGGCCAAAATAGCTTGTATGGCCTCTGGGTCAGATCTTGTCAGGCCTTGTTTCAAACAACGCAGGTGCCAATGACAAACGATCTCTGGTGGACAGGCTCTGGTCAGTTTGTTGGATCGGCAATCCGAGGAAGGCT
>ENA-ORXT01001921-ORXT01001921.1-marine-metagenome-genome-assembly--contig:-NODE-1921-length-26369-cov-6.090940_pt1 | contig 26369 bp, 23 predicted proteins | sample MGYA00237868_ERZ511482 | MGnify/ENA metagenome assembly ERZ511482
TGCGGCATTGGGTGTAGGTTGGATGGCAATAGTGTAGACGCTCTATCCTGCGGAAATCTTTCACACCCACACACAAAAGCCCCGACGATTTGCGAATCGCCGGGGCTTTTGTTTTGTTTCAATATTCCGCTCTTTCAGAACATTCTGGAACCGAGCCAGATTGTAACATTTTTTTCAGCTTTGTGCGAATCCGAGAGCGCGTATTGTTGATGCTCTTTCTTGTGCTGTCGAGTGCGTCAGCTATGTGGTTGCCGTTTCTGTTACCGCTGCAAAGTTGCAGCAGTACAGATGATTCGAATTTAGATAGGCAGATTGGTATTGGCAGATTGGTTGTCGCTTCGTCGTTTGGTTGAAATTCGGTAAACTGCTTATCTTGGCGTGCGGTCTTAAATATGTGCTGGTATATCCAGTTGTTGACCGCGCGCTTTGCGGTCCAGTAGTCAGCGTCGCAACGCTCCAGCTGCGCAAGAATGGCGGTTTGGTATGCGTCTTCTTTATCTTGTGGCGACATGCTGACAATGTAGGTGTATTGTCGAATTGCTTTTCGTGCGCAGGCGGTGGCGTGGTCAAGGTTCATGAGCGCAAAGCGGATCCGCAAAAATGATTAAATAATTCTTTTCGTGCGCTGGTATCTGCTGGTTCCAGGTAGTTCAACATGTTGGCGAAGTAACCGCTGCCTTGACCGTTGTCGCCGCTCCAAGCGGCGTAGCCAATTCGAGCCAATTCGTTGTTTACTCTTCGGAGTAAGTTTTTGTTTATGAATCCTGATTCGGTGGTTGGCATTGTTGTATTTGTGTTTCTCATGGCTCGTTTCGTCCTTTGTCTGTTAGCTTGTCGGCAACAGCCATCGCCGCAAGCAGTTTGATTTCGTTTAATGCTGCAATCGTCTTTTCTGGATAGCCTTCGTATGCGTCAGCTATCGTACCGATCATCACGTTTCGGCTCGGTCCTCGCTGCCCGATGAACTCGCAATATGCGGCGAGTTCATCGAGGGCTGCGAGACGGCCTGCCTCTTCGGCAACTCCTAGAAAAAGTCTAGCCATTTATTTGGCCCGAATGTCAACAACCGTCACTTTGTTGTCGCCCCACGTCCAATATGCCCCGTGGTTTTTGCATCCGTCTAACTCGCTGTGTATCACCTGTGTACTGTCGAACGTACCAATGCGATTCACCACATACTGGTTTCGTGTTTTTTCTGCTATCTTAGAGCACATCGGGTTAAAGTATCCTTGAAGGATCAAGTTTTCTGTTTCTTTGTCAATCATTTTTTGTCTCCGTATATGGTTTACTTAGTCATTTAATCAACTGTGTACACAGATATTATACACACTGTGTACACGGCTGTCAACCCCCAATTTCCAAATCCGCCAAACTGACAGATTTGTCACAACCCGCGCCCTCTACGCCTCGCACAGCGCGCCCCGCGCCCCCTACGCGTCGCACAGCGCGCCCCGCGTTCTGTTACAATCCACCCATGGCAAACTCTACACAATCAGACATAATTAAAGAAAGCGTCACCGCGGGCGACACCGGCCCGATGATGCAATTCATCCTCGCGCCGCACGCGTTCTGCGACAAGCCCGCCTTCGAGGATCTACCCGAGGGCTGGAGCCACGAGCGAGACGACATGCTGCGCTCTACGATGCGCGAGGGGCTGTGGGCGTCGGCGGTGGCCGAGGCGATATCGCAAGCGGCGGAAAAATCTTGGGCCATTAAGGGGCCGATGGCCGAGACGGTGCGCCAGTATCACGAGCTATTCCACGCGGCCAATACAATCGGCTACAACGCGGACGGGCGCGCTTGGGGTCAAGGCTGGCAGCACTACCTCAATCAGCACATGACCGAGTATTTCACCAGCGGCAACGGCGCGTTCACCGAAGTGGTTCGCAAGGGTGCGCGCGTGATCGGCTTCGTGCATCTCGATTCGTCGCGCTGCTTACGCACTGGCGATTGGGAGTACCCAGTTGAGTACACCAGCCTTGACGGTACGCAGCACCTGCTCGGCTGTCAATCCGTCTTCTACATCGCCGATATGCCGTCGCCAAAATCGGAGGATCGCGGCACGGGCACCTGCGCAGCCGAGCGCGCGTACGACGAGATACGCAGCTACTACGCAGCCCAACGGCGATACTGGGAGCGGATGGACAATCGGCGCACCGACAAGATGCACCTGATCAAAGGTGTCGGCCCGTCGCTGGTTGGGCAGATTGTGGGGCAGGCAGAGCAGCAGGCGGACGAAAAGCGCCATTTTCATTATCTCGGGCAGACGGTGACGGGCATCCCTGGGGATGGCGCTATCGAACACGTCGAGATTGATTTCGGTGGCATGGGTGACGAGTACGAGCGCGAGCCCGATTTCAAGATGGCCCGCGCGCGCTACGCCCTAGCGCTCGACATCGACCCGCAAGATATCGCACCCCTCGACGCGGGGGGCCGCAGCGGGACGGTCGGGCAGTCGCTGATCCTCGACCGCAAGAATCGACGCAGCACGGGCCACGGGTGGGATCGCAAGTGGATGGATGCCGCCAACCAGTTTGTGACCGAGACGGGCGTGAGATTCTATTTCACCGAGGAGACGGACGCGACGGAGCGCGCAGCGGAGGCCAAGGCCAAGCGCGATACGATTGAGCGCATCAAGTGCTCGATTGACACGGGGATGATTACGCCAGATCAGGGTCTGCAAGAGGCGATTCGCGAGGGTATCCACCCGCAGGAGTTTATGACGCAGATTGATACGGGCGAGGGTCCGTTCACGTTGAGTCGCGAGGATCCGAGCGACATGCTTGAAGAGGAGCGGCCTGAGATTGGCGAGCTGCCGCAGAACGTGGCCCGCGCGGGAATGGCGGGCGGCGAGCTGGAGGATGGCGGGGCGGAAGAGCGCGAAGAGGATGACGAGGCGACGGGGCGCAAGTGGTGGCGGTGGGGGCGGTAGGTCGCGCCAACCATCTGATCCAGAATCAAACGGTATGTATATTGCCCGCCCAAACCCCGCCCCTAGTGGCGGGGTTTTTCGTTTCGCGGCTTGTGAGCTGCTTATTCTGTCCCCTCTCGCATTTACCCCCAGTTTATCCCCACCACCACCGCATGAACCGACACGCGCCCCCTACGCGTCGCACATCGCACCCCGAATGCCGCTACAATGCGCGCTATGAGCTTTCACCTGTTCGTCACAAAAGAGGCCGACGAGCCGTCCCGCTGGACGGCCATCTCGTCTACAGCGTACCGAGACCGAGACGGCGAGATCGTCTCGCGCAAGGCGCTGGCGGCGGATGTGGCGAGAGCGGACGCGGATGGCGATTATGGCCCGCTGGTCTGGTGGCACATGTACGAGCCGAAGTCGGTCTGCAAAGAGACGGGTCGACATACCGAGTATGACGGGCTGGTGATCGGGCACTGCGATTCGAATTTTATGGCAGGAGCGCACGGTCAATTCCTCGTCGAGAGCGGCACATTTATCAGCGAAGAGGTTGCGCGGATGGTCGAAAAGCAGGCCGCAGACCTCGCCCTCTCGATACAGTTCACCCACCCACCAAGCCAGCCACACGACGACGGCTCATTCTCGCAGATTCGACGGCGCGAGCGAAGCCTCCTACCGCGTGGCAAAGAGTCAAACATTTTCACGGCATTTATTCCAAAATCAACCGATGAGCACTTACGAGGATCTGGGTTATCAGGTCCAAGCGGAGCCAAATCCAATAGCGCTACCACAAACCCCGACTGGCGACAGCGCCGGTCTGCGTGACTATGACCGGCTGCTCGACTATCTAGCGAAAGTACGAGCAGAGGCGGTGCAATTTTACATTGACGGCGACAGAGAGGCGGGCGCACGAATGCGCTCTGCGTTACTGAAATCCGAGCTATACAGTAAATCTTTACGTGTCGGAACGCTCGACCGAAACCGAGGAACAAATGGACGAAATAGACGCACCACAACCACAGGACGCACCACGGCTCAATGAGCATGACGAGATCACGCCAGAGTACGAGAGGCTGGTGGATCTCGTGCTGGGAGCGCGACCTGACGCGATTCAGGCGTACAACGAGGGAAATAACGCGGCGGGGATCCGAATGCGTAAAACGCTGGTGCAAATCGGTGAGTACGCCAAGCATCTGCGTCTCGATTCGATAGCGCTGGCAAAAGGCGAGGAGCGCCCCGTTTTTGATTGGGGCGTTGCTGAAGAAAAGTAGTTTTAGCACAAAGGATAAACAGATGAATTTGGAAGAGAAAATCCGAGATTTTGCGCAGCGATTCGATTCGCCAAATACGGCGGTTGGTGTGCTGGACATGCTCGGCAAACAAATGGACGCGAGCGAGGGGTTGGCCGACAAGCTGGGCGCATCGTTCAAGGCCGCGGGCGGCGACACGCAACCCGCGGAACAAAACGGCGACATTGCGCCAGACTTCGATTCGCTCTTTGAGGGCCAAGGTGACATCGTGAGCGCCGATGCGTTCGTCGCTGCGGTGAGTGCCAAGGCCGCGGGCGATGTAGGCGCGCAATTCGATGCGAAGTTCGACGCATTGACGGCCCTGATCAATGAGCGGATGCCAGCGCAGGCCGAAGAGCCGGCAGCGGCAACCAAGCCAGAGCAACCGAGCGAGGCCGATGCGGTCAAAGAGACGCTGGCGATGCTCGAAGCGCAGGTCAAGGAATTGAGCAGCGGCGTTCCGCCAATGACGGGGATCGGCGCGTATCGCCAGACCGAGAAGGGCACGAATCGAGACGACGGCGGGCAGACGATCAACGGCGTGCCTGTGCAGTACGTGGATCCGCTGATCACCGATACCTATGGCGTCGGTCAATGGAACGAGGTATAAGATGCAGATTAACGAAGCGCAATTGCGCAACCTACTCGCTGAGGTAGACGGACGCTCGAAAGCTGGAACCATGGGCGGCATGAACGGCACCACTGGCATCGCAAACGGCATGTACCAGACGCCAGCAATCCCACCGCAGGGGCCGGGCGGCATGGTCAGCGGCGGGCAGATTAGCGGCCCGATTTTCAATACAATCAAGGCACCGTCGCTCGGTCTGATCGCATCGCTGCGGTCGATCCCCTCGACGCTCGCTTGTCTCAATATCGGTATCATCACAGGGCAGACACCAGCCACGAACGCAGACGGCAGTTTGCCACTGATTGAGGCGCAAGATTGTTGCGACAATGCGCCCGTGGCCGGTCTGCTCAAAATGTGTCAATGGTCCGTACCATGGGGCGGTTTCCGTCGCGATTCGCGGGCCGTTACGCTCTGTGATGAGCAGGAAAGTTATTGCGACATGCCGGTGACGGTTGTCGGCGATCCACTGAACCCACAGCGGCCAGTAGGTCGGTTTGGCGCGGCGAGCGGTGAAGGGCTGTTGCCAAACATGGGTTACAACAGCGGCAACATCCTGAACAACCTACGCGACAAAACGCTTTGGGAATTCGCGGCAGAGATGCAAAACGCGTTGGCCCCGATGTTCATCAATGGCAACCCAAACGGCGCGTCTGGTTTGTTTGCCAACTTTAAGGGTATGTCGAGCCTGATAAATACCGGCTATTTCGACAGCGTAACCGGTGAACCATGCCCCGCTGCTGATGCGACTGTGATCGACGTTGCCGAGACACTCGGCGAGGGCGGCGTCATCTGCAAGAAAGCGGCGGCATTCGTCGCGCTGATGCGCCACCTGATCAACGAATCGCGCCAGTGTGCGATTGACACGGGCCTCGGCCAAACAGATGGCAAATTCTACGGCCCGATCTGGATGCGCGATTGCATCATCAATGCGATTGCGTGTGGTGAGGGTGGCTGTACGTGTTGCGGTGACGATATGGATACGTCAGGTCAGGCAATGACGACCATGACCGAGGCTGTATTGCAACGCAAAAACATGATGATGAACGGTTCGTACATCATGCTCGACGGCTCGACATACGAGTGGGTTGTCGATAATTCCGACGCTTACAACACATTCGACAAGGCGACCGGCCAATATAAGGGGCGATTGTTCTACACGCCAACAACGGTGCGCAATGGCACAACGCCGGTATTCTATCGCCAGTTTAAGCCATGGAATACGCAGCGAGTTCGCGACCTGATCGGCACGTTCGCCCCCGGCGGATTCCGCCCGACGATTTCTCCGAACGGCGAGTGGCTGATCTGGGCAAAACAGAATCAGAATCTCTGTTTTCAACTCGCCGGTATGATGAATACCCGCATCGTGCATCACACCCCGCACCTCGCGTTCCAACTGACCGGCATCGTCTGTTGCTCGATTCTCCCACCGCGGCCCGAAGATGGCGGCGGACGCGTGGAAGGCCCAGCGCCGTACCCATGCAACGGTACGCCGGGCGATGTGTTGCCCGAGGTGGACAAGTCGCAACCATTCTGCATTGCGGTGAAAGACGCGGACGGGATGCCGACAGCGGTCACGGTTTACTATCAATGCGAGACCGATTGTTATGCGGACTGCGACGGGCTAGTCTACAACATCGGCGATATCTGCCCGACTGAGGGCGAATGTCCAGTCGTGTTTAGTCCAACCGAGCTATGCTACAACCCATTCGGCGAGGAACCAGCGCAAACGGTCTACTCGCAGGAGGATGGCACGTACAACACGGCAGCGGATGGCACTGGTGACGCGGTTGCGCTTGAGGATGGCGTCACTGGTTCGCTGTGGGAGGGTCAATGTCCTGTGCCGTTCGCGGCGACGGCGCATTGCTACAACCCGCTATTCGGCGGCGTGGCGCAAACCGTCTGGTTGCAAGAGGACGGGACATACAACACGGCGGAAGATGGCAGCGGTGAGGCTGTGGACGTGCAAGCGGGCGTCAATTGCACTTTGTCAGCGGGCGTGTGCCCAACTGGCCTAGTCAAGAAAACGGCCAAAAAGTAACGAATAACCGTTGGCGCTCGGAGCCGCATTTTCAACAGTGAGGCTCTGAGCGCCTCGTTTTGCAAGGAATAGAGTAAATATGGGCTGTTGCACGCAATCCGTAGCTTTTCCGTGGTGGGGTAGCTACAAGAACTCTACAAATGACGGATCGACCACGGCGAAAACCGCAATCGGTGCAATCACCGGCGACGGCGATCAATGGTACATGTACATTGGCAACTCGCGCGGTGCGATCCAGTTCGCGGCGAATGGCGCGGGCTACTTCGCAGGCCGCGCGGGGCGGGATCGATTTCTGCGAGTCTCCGAGGCACACGTGGTCGAGTTCGAGCGCACGAATGGCAATTCGTTTGGGTTGCTCGGCGCGGCTGGCGATGTGCAGATTGGCGCACTGGCGAGACCGACGATCCAGCATGTGGCGATTTTGCCGCAGGGTGTGGACGAGTTGGCGCTGGTGTCGAACGATTTACGCATGGCTGGCGATGTGGTTGGTGCGGATCCTGCGCTGCTGGCGGCTGCGGTCGGCATTGGCGAGAGCGAGGCGCGCAGTTGGGTGCTGGCGATGCGCGAGATGGTTGGATTTAGTAACGCGGTGCGAAAGGTGGGGGTGTAATGGGTGTATCGTTGAACAGGTTTCAATTCGGTTGGACAGGCGAGGAGCCGCTGGCGTACCCATTAACTGAGTTGCCACCCGCGACAGACGGATCGCGCATCGTTTCACCGTGCATCGGCGATCCACATGGCGTCAAGCCGCCCCATTATCCCGGCAGCGACGAATATCACGAAGAGGCCGAGGATGTAATGCGGGTACGATTTCAGGTCAAGGCAGGCCAGTGGCCGTCGTGGTATCTGGCGAAGCATCACCCGTTTGATGATTTTGATCCCGATGTTATCCCCGCTCCGCTTTATGACGAGGGGCTGCGCACGTCGGATCCGATTCGTTGCGCGATGGCGGTCCATATGGATACACCCATGGATTTTCCGCTGGCTGTGATGCGCTGGGTGCTGTCGCAACCAGAGGCCACAATCAAAAAGCCAGAAACAGAGCACGTCAACTTTCTAAATCGAGAGCCTGCGATTATCGAGGATTTGGGTGATGCGGTAAAACGCAACTTGCGAAAGATTTTCGAATGTAAATACCAGTATGGCGTCCCGCGCGTGTTCGAGTATTTCAATTTGAGCGACGAGGTGTTTGTCGAGCGGGTTTCGGGTAACTATGTACACCCGTCCTATGGGGCTGGTCACGCGGCTGCGGCGGCTGCGGCTAAAGCGCTGAAAAAGCACATCAATGCGCCACAGTGGATCTGGCGTGTTGCGCTAGATGCTACATTCCATTGGTCGTTTTACCGCTCGCTTCTGGGCGTGCATACCGCGCAGGATAATAAGGCGGGCATGGCGGTTGGTGGGTATGACTATTGGGACATGGTGGACTAATGGGTAAATTATCCGACCTACTAACGCGCCGCGTCGATGCGACAGCACGGCGGCGCGTGACCACCAACAAAACGCTACGCCAAGCACGGATCGAGGTGTCGCGGGCTGCGGCCTCGGCTGGCGGCATCAGCGTTGGCACGTTCCAGCAGATTTTGCGGGGCGACATCGAATGCCCGCCGCAGCGACGGCTGACGGGCTTTGCTCGAACGCTGGGCGTATCGGCGGCGGCTCTGCAAAATGCGGCGGCGGCTGACGGCTGCGAGCAGAGCACGGCGCGCGAGTGGGGCATCCAGATTGTCGAGATGCCAGCAAAAAAAAAGAGACGCTGACCGAGATAATCACTTCACCTGAGTTTCAGGAGTTTCTCGCCCTCTGGGTCGATGGTCTCGAAGAGCAGTACGAAGAGGCGGGCGGCGACCCGGACAACGTGACGCCATTGCGCGAGATTGTGAGCAGTAGCGCAATCGTTGCAGCCCTAATCGCATTCGCACAGATGGGCGGGCGAATGGCCGAGGATCAGCTTGACGATTCGATTGCAGGGCCGAGGCGTGAGCGGTTCGAGGATGCGGTCGAGATTTGGGCGAATGATAGAGTTGGCTCGTTGTTGGTCGAGGGGGTCGAGGCGAGTGAGGGGCCATTCTACCCGCTGACGCCGCAGACGCTCGACAAGCAAAGCCGCATAGAAGTTGCAGCCGGCGCAACGGTCGCGGTTGCTGCACTGGCTCGCGGTACGCTGATTGCAGAGCAAGAGTCGCGAGTCTCGTTTGTTTATGGGCAGCGCGGGGGCGGTGTGGTTCTTGGTGCCCGACGGATGAAATGGGGCGAGACGAGAACCCCGTGGCCGCGGTTCAGGGACGATCACCTTGCTATTGTTGACGAGATTGTTGGCATCAACGATCAGTTTAGCATCGGCGTGCTACCAAATGAGGAGTGGCACTGTAGATGCCAATTAATACTACTTGGCCCGCTTGACGAGTTACAGGTGCCTCATGATGATTTCTTGGACGGAACATTTAGGCACGAGATAGAAGGCAGGACAGAACGAACGCCAATAGAGCGAACGCAGGTATTTCGCCAGCCGTAGCGTGCTGCAGCATAGACGGATCCGACTATTGCGGCCAACATAGCCAAATGTAACTAGCCGGCAGCAACTTGACCGGGGGCAGTTACATCAAGTCAGTTACAGGAGAAAGGAACTATTTTAATTTACGCAATCATCATCGCGCTCGCATCCGCAGCCGTCACCTACCACGTGACGAGCGGCACCGAAGCGGGCAGCGAGGTCGAAGTCGGCGTCAAGCGCAGCGAGTGGAATACCTACCACGGCGAGCATGACGGCTCGGCGGGTCCGCTGTGGCTCTTTGCGATGCTGCGGCACGCGGTGCTGTTCGACCACGCCGAGATGATTGCGTCGGATTGGTGGCAGAATCCGCAATCAAAGCGGCGGGCGCTGCTGTTGCACCTGCGGGATGGCATCACATGCCCGTACTGCGTTTCTTTCAGCGTGTCGATTATCGTTTCGGCAATCGTGACGCCCGATTCGTGGTTCTTGGTCGGGCTGGCAGCTGCGGGGCTGAACGTCGTCGGTTGGTCGATTGCCGATATTTTCGAGATAGATAATGCCTAGAGCGTCCACACCGACAAAATTGAGCCTGTGCCAGTTTGCGGATTGCATCGGCATCGACAATCTGCTATTTGCGCAGCTCAATACGGGTAAATTTAAGAAATGCGGATGCGGCAAAAAATGCGAGCTACTTTGGACGCAGGACCGCTCGCAGGGTAGCGGCTGGAACCGCGAGGCGCTCGCCAAGGCCATCGCATGGGCCGAGGGCAAAATTGAGGCGGCGCTCTGTGTGTCGCTTTGTCCGACCTACGAGTCGAAGATATTTGATTGGCCGCAGAATTACAAGAGTAAAACGAAAGCCGAGTTTCAGCTCGAAATGGGCAACGTGTTTTTAGCGGGCCCAAAACTCACTTCGCACCTCGGCACTGCGGAAACTGCGGACGGATGGGACGGCATCACGCGGGACGATTGTTTTTGGCCGCAGGTGCTGACAGTATCTTTCGATGTGCCAGAGGGCGTGAAAGTGTGCGAACTTTCGGCGTACTATCCTGGCCACGCTGGCGAGGATACGTGGCAGATTGATTGCGGCAATTTTGTTGTGAGAGATTGCGTCGCCACCTTCACGGTGCGAGCGTGGGAACTGATTAAACCGGAGCTTTACGACAGGTGGTTTTTGTACGACGAGGATTGCCCAGACGGCAGCATCGACGCAACGCAGATCGAGAACTACGTCGAGAGCATCGAGATTTGTCGCACAGTACTCGCCCCGCAGCCGCCCGTTCGATTGATCTGGTATGGCGATGATGATGTCTGCGGTTGTAATAGCTGCAACATATGCAAGATACGCTGTGCCCCTGGCTGTGTGATTCCCGATTTTGCGCACGCAGGTCGGGTAACGGTCCATCTTGCGGAGTGGCGAGACGGCGAATGGTGCGCTATGGATAAGTGCAGCTATTCGCGGCCACCAGACGCGGTTGAGGTCTGCTATTGGCATTATCCGCTACTCGGCAAGAACGGGCCACAGTGGCCCGATTGCTATCAGCTATGTGTCGCAGATTGCCCGCCCGTTTCGCTGCAATATGCAATCGCGGCATTGGCTGCGACTCGTATGCCGTGCATCACGTGCAAGTGCTCGTGCAATGCAGATGCGGGATTAAAGCGGATGGGCGAGCTGCAATACGACAAGGGCACATCGGTTCAGAGCGCGACCGAGGCGCGGAGTACCTATATATCGAAAGCTGAGAAGGGTTTCGGCACAATGGTGGGCAGCATGGAGGCATGGAACGACGTTTGCTTGATTCTTGGGCAACTGCCGCAGCCAGAGATTAAGATAGAGACGGTGGTCGTGTGACGATTCGAGGGATTACGGGGCCGGTGCCAAAGCTGGCGACGGATATCGCAAAGAAGGCGCGGGCGTGCATCAAGCAGGCCGCCGACGAGATGGAGTCGGACTTGAAAAAAGTGTTGGCGACGTCTGAGTGGGCGCACGTCGAGCGCGTTGACACCCCAGCGGGGATCACGGTCAGAATGGCCGGCAAAACTGCCGAATGGATGGTTCGTGGCACAAAACCCAAAACTCTTCCGTACAAAACAGATGGGTTTTACGTTTTCCCAACTTGGCGCAAACGCAAAACAAAGCCGCGCCAATTCGTGAGCTTCCCAGAATCCGTTAGTAGCGAAAAAGTTTTCACCAAGGGGCCGATCAGGCAGAAGGGCATCGAGCCAGGCCAATGGCCCGGCATCTCGGCGGCGCGAATTCGGCCAAAGTTAAATCGCAAATTACGCTCTATATATTAGGATCTTAAATGGCAGGTTGTAACGGTGGATGTGGCGGCGGCGGTGTGCCAAATGTCGTGGTCGAGGTCGTGGCGAGTGCCGCGGCGCGTATCTCCAAATTATCAGATAGATTATCGAGGCAAAAATCAAATGGCAGAGATAAAAGAACAGCCGAGCGCAGTCAGCTTGGCGATGGAAAAAGTGCAGGTCCAAATCAAGACGGAGCGGCCCAACCTGCAACTATTGAAAGTTGAGCCGCACGGGCGCAGCTATTCGCCGGGTTATCCAGTTGGCGCAAGGCGTAGCACGTTTCGCCCGCTGAAAATCGAGGCCGACATCTTGACGAATCCAAAAGCGAAGGCCGTCGATGTGGATGGTTCGCCGCTCAAAGATGCAGACGGTAAACAACTAACCAATGCCGATCTTATCTACTATCACCACAATACTGGCGATTGCGGCACCGAGCCGATTGGTGAGGGTGAGTCATTCGAGATTGTCGAGGGTTCGGCGGGTGGCTTTGATATCGAGTCGATTTTCGCAGGGCCAACCGACGAACCAGTCGCACCAGAGAAACCAACAGAACCAGTCGCGCCGATTAAGCAACCCGCGAAGGTTGGGGAGAGTAAATAATGCCACAGTGTCAAACTTGTAACGAAACAAAGACCGTGATCGGCGTCCGAACGTGGGTACAAAAGGCGTGCAATCTAAAGGATTCGCCTGTTCTGCTTGCCTGTGACGGCGAGGGGTTCCCAGAGATGGGGATCTCGAATCTGAGCAACGCGAACGCCACGTACACCAACACGTATAAAACGTCATGTAAAGACAACTGCAAGAAAGTTGTCGCCAAGCGCACGCTGGGCGATCCACCTGACAAGACGCTCGATCTGGTCATCGCTGCGGATTGCGCGGGATACGGAGTTCGTCAGCTATCGCAGGGCGGCAAACTGAATATATACCTCGAATTCGTGTGTTGCTGCGGTAAGGGCGCGACGAGTTTCGATCAGGTGGATAACTACGCTGTGATCAAGGGCGTTGATGTGAGTGTCGGATATAGCATTCCGAATCTCACAAGCCTCGACGGCAGCGAGGTCGATGTGCAGTACAGCTTTTCGGCGGTTCCGTTCGACGATTTCTACCACAACAGCGCAACCACTGCGAGCGTGGTTGTTTCTGGCAGCGGCAACTATATCCTGTCTGCAACTTTCCTCAATCCGATTGTCGATTGCAACGACGGCGCGCAGTGCGATGGTGAGACGAAACGGGCGACAATCGATAACCAAGGCACACTGACAATTAGCAGCGGAATCGGATTACCGCAGACTCACTCGGTGCCGGGGCTTGCGGGCGCAACTCGCAACTATCTGGTTCAGATTGGCGACAAACTCTATGTCGTCTACTCTGGCGGTGGATTAGTTGGCGAGGGCTACGCTTGCGTAACACTCGGCACAAATTGTGTGCCGCAGGGCGATTGGACGAATGTTACGCTGGCTGATATCACATTTATTCGTGGCGCTTGTGAAGATAGCCGCGGCAACCTGATTGTGTTTGGTGATAATCCGTCAGGCGGAGCAACGGGGACAATTATATCTATTGCGCCGAATGGCACGGCGACACCGCTGCTTGAGACGAACGTCGGTCAGATCATGGATGTCTCGAAATGTGGTAAAAACATGGTTGCGACAAGCATAAACGGCGGCGTATTCAAAAATACGGGATGCTCTGGTGTATTCGAGCAGATTATCGCACCAGCGGGCGCAACGTCAGTCGTGGGCGCTGAGGTATTCGGGCCGAACTCTATTTACGTTATTACACAGACGGGCGAGACGTTCTGCACGGTGGATTGTGCTCAAACGCCATGGCAACCACTGCCCGCTGCGAATCAGGCGACAAGCGGCGCAAATGATGTCGAATTCTATGACGATTTGTTCGGCGTGACCTACGGGCCGGGCGGCTTGAGTGTAACCACCAACGGCGGCTACACGTGGAGTAGCTCGTTCATGGATGTGCCGAGTGGGTTCTCGATCCTCGACGTGAAGTTCGATTGTAACAATCCGGGGTGCGCGTTGATATCGGGCGTGCAGAACGGCGCGGGCGCGGCGCTACTAATGAAGCCAGAAAACTGCTAATAGTTCGATAGCTATCGAATCTTTCTCCTAATGTGTGCGGTGTGGCTCGGCAGGGCTGCACCGCACGGGGGAGAGGATAGTCAATATATATAGTGCTTAGGAGAAAGGCATGAAGAGTTTTAAGTTTGGCGACGGCTCGACCGTCGAGCTGCGCGAATCGCTCAATATCTACGAGCTAAAGACGCGGCTCGCACGCTGGCGCAAGGAAAACCCCGCCCCACCCGTGCCAGAGACAGTCGAAGAGGTCGAGCGCATGGGCGACGATAACAAGGTCGTGATGCGAGAGGTGCGGACCCCCAACCCTTACGATCCAGAATACAAGCGGGACAAGCGAGAATGGCAGCAACGCGAGGCCGAGGCCAACGGCGCGCTGACGATTGGTATGTCGATTGTGCTGAACGATGAGCAGCGCGCAGAGATGGCGATTGTGCGACTTGATTTCGACTTTGGCGAGTCGATCATGTCGTCGGATGAGTACCTCTTCGCCTACATCAAAACCAACTTCCTGCAAGACCAAGACGCGGTGCTCAGGTTGAACGCTGAGATTGGCGACGCTGACGAGTCGGAGGTCGATATCTCTGTGATTCTCGACACGTTTCGGGACCGAGGCGCTATGGAATGGGCAGTATCTTCCAGTAATGGAAGTGGCGCGGCAACTGGATCCAAAGCAAAGCAAAAACGAGGAACCGCAGCCGCTGATCAGGATGCAGAATCGAGCGATTGAGATGCGGGCCGCAGTATTTTGCGGATACACGCCAGCGGAGTTCGATGATCTCCCGCAGTGGCGCAAAGCGGAGGCCGAGGCTATCTGGCTCGACCAGCGCGTGACAGATAGCGTCGAGATGCAGTTGCAACGCAGAAACGAATAAGGAGCAATGCCCGCCCCATCTACGGGCGGGCATTTTTTATGGCAGATTTGGCAGTATTAGGCGCAAAGTTCGAGCTACAAGGTTTGGTGCAGTTCGAGCGGGGCGTTGATCGGTACATATCGAAAATAGGGCAGGCCAACCAAGCGGCGTCGCAGCTTGGCACGGGTGGCGCGTTTGGGCGGTCTGGGCAGCAGGCGGGATCGGCGTTTGCGCGTAGCTTCCAGACTTCGACGCGCTCGCTCGGTGTGGGGGGTGTGAACACGCGCGGGATTGGCAGCCTCGGCAAATCGGCGGGGGTGGCTTTTGCGCGCTCGTTTAAAGCGGCGACGCGCACGCTGGCGGTTGGGGCGACGGCGGTGGCCGGTGTTGCGGCGCTGGGGGTTGGCGCGGCTGGGGCGGTGGTTGCAGACTCGACCAAGCTGGCAGCATCGTTCCAGCAGCAGATTCGCAACACAGCGCTGATTACGGGCGCGACGGGCGATCAGCTAGTGCAGAATCAGGCGCGCTTGGCTGACATTTCGCGCGACCTTGGCGCGTCTACAGCGTTCACGGCGCGAGAGGTTGCCGAAGGGCTGCAATTCACGTCGCTTGCTGGCTTCTCGGTTGATGAGTCGATAGAGGCGATACCGGGCATTCTGTCGGGCGCTGCGGCGACGGGTCAAGATTTGGCGGATGTGTCGGACATTGTGACCGACAACCTGAGCGCGCTTGGGCTTGCGGCTAGTGACTCAAATCGGCTGGTCGATGTGCTGGTCGCCACAACGCAAAAATCGAATACCGATTTTATCCAACTTGGGCAGGCGCTATCGTTTGCTGCGGTCGATGGTGCGGCACTGGGTGAATCGGCTGAGGAAATCAGCGCGCAGCTTGGTGTGCTGGCTGATGCGGGCGTCAAGGCGACGCGCGGCGGTACAGGCTTACGTCGGATTTATGCGCGGCTCAAGAGTCCAGTTGATGACGCGGCGGTGGCACTCAAAGACCTTGGGATCGAGGTATTTGATACGGAGGGTTCATTCCGTGGGCTGACGCCTATCTTAGAGGACTTCAACCGAGTAAATGGCGAGCTAACCGACGAGCAACGGGCGACGAAGTTTGGCGATATCTTCGGCATACAAGGCGAAGGGATCGCGACGATCCTATTGAGCAATGTTGATCGGGTCAAGGAGCTTACCGCCGAGTTAGAGAGCGCAGAAGGAACCGCAGCGCGCGTGGCCGCTGGGCAGCTCGATACGCTATCAGGCCAGACTACGATTCTGCAATCTGCGATAGAGGGCGCGCGGCTTGCGTTTGGCGAGCCGCTATTGGCACCGTTTACGGATGGAGCGACGGCGCTATCCTCTACGATTCAAGGTCTGATCCCTGTGGTTGGGCAGCTTGGCGCATCGCTGGCCGAGAACTTTGTCGCACCGAAGATAGAACAATTTACGGCATTCGTTACGGAGCTTGGCCCGCAACTTGAGGCGGCGATTGCTGGCGAGGCGTTTGAGATTGACTTGGGGAGTCTCATTTCGATTAGTCGCGATTCGGAGGCGTTCAACTTCGATTTGGCGGGGCTGTTTACGTTCACGAATGACGGTGAGAAGCAGACGTACACCATATTCGATTTTGTGACGATTGAGGATGAGCTGGGGACGCGCACAATTGACGTTGGCGGGTTTTTCGAGTTTACGAATGATGGTGAAAAGCAGACGTACAACTTGCTTGATTTTGTGACAGTAGAGACGACGGCGACCGAGGATAAGCGCACGATTGGATTTGGCGATCTGTTTCTGACGAAAATCAGCACAGCAGAAAAGACGGTCTTTAATTTTAGCGATTTCTTTACCGTTGTGTCGCCAACCGATTCGGACAAAACCACGTTATCGGCGGGCGATTTTTGGACGCTAGAGTTTAACGACAGTAGCTCGAAAGAAATTATACGAATAACCGATTCTTTTGAGATTGTGACGATACAAGATGAGGATCGAATCTCTGTTTCGGCGGGGGATCTGTTCAGCTATGTGGCGGGCGAGGGATTCGAAAAGACACAAATAAATATCACCGATGCGTTCGAGATAATAGCACTGAGCACCGATGATGTGACAGAGTTCGCAGCGGGTGATATTTTTGCATATAGATCAACTGACGAGAAGGTATCGATCCGCTTAGGCGATGCGTTCGTGATTGAGGCTGTAAGTGACGATGAAAAACTTTCGTTTTCAGCAGGCGATCTGTTTAGTTTCACATCAACCGAAGAAAAAACAATATTAAAGTTAGGTGATTATTTTACACTCGACACAGAAGAGGGTTTAGATTTTGATTTATCCAATCTGCTGACGGCAACGGGTAGCGGGGTTATCGCGCTTGCAGACCTGATCACACCCGTCGATATTAACTCGCTACTTACTGGCGAATTCACATGGCCCGATCTGCCCGATTTAGGCTCGCTATCGTGGCCCGAATTCGCGTTCCCTGATCTGCCAGAGTTTGCATTTCCCGATTGGCCGAGCCTGCCCGATTTCACATTCCCAGAGCTACCGACCTTCGCATGGCCCGAATTCTCGTTCCCTGAGTTACCGAAATTCACTTGGCCGAGCTTCCCGCGCTTTACGTGGCCGAGCTTCCCGACCTTCACTTGGCCCGCATTTCCGTCGTTCAGCTTCGGCAATCCATTCGGCGGCGGTGGCGGCGTCGATTCAAACGCCAGCGGTACGACCTTCTTTCGTGGCGGTCGCACGAGCATCGCAGAGGAAGGCCCGGAGCTTGTCACACTGCCGAATGGGGCGCGCTTCTTGGCGCTCAACTCGTCGGAGATGACGCTGCCACGGGGCGCGCGGATCGACTCGGCACCATCCACAAAGCGACGGTTGGACAATTCGGCGGGCGGCGATGCGCTTATCCCGACGCCATTGTTCCGTCGCGCTGCAATCCGTAGCGCAGAGGCGGCGCAGCAGATTCGTGGCCTTGCGGTTAGCGGGAGCGGGATAGTACAAAAATCACAGGTATTCAACACGGATAGTGGTGCGACGCTGGTGGCGCTCGACACAGCGCGGGTCAACCTTGGGCGCAACGTGCGTGCGTTGAATCCTGCGCAAAGCCAGCAGGCTCTATTGGGTGCGACTGGTGCTGCTCAGGCGCTCCAAAATTCAACGAGTGCGCTGACGGCGCTACAGCGGTCTGTTGAATCGAGCAATGCGGCTGCCAGCAGCGCATCATCCACCACAGTCGATCCATTCTTTGCAACCGAGTCACAGCTATTCGACACATTCGGATCGACGGAAAGACCTTTTGGGGTTGACTCGAACAATAACCCGATTTTCGAGGGTGCGAATGGCGGGTTCTTCGATGGGTTTGGATTTGAGACTGATATAAACGGTAACGATCTAAATCTATTCGATGATCTCGAAGCGCAGATTCAGGACGAACTGGACAACCTTGCGAACCTCTTCCTTGAAGAGAATTTGTCATTCCTCGCCAAGGGGTCCGAGCGATTCCGCGGCGGGCTGGCAATCGTTGGCGAGCAGGGGCCGGAGCTTGTGCGGCTACCATTTGGCGCGCGCGTATTCCCGACGCAGCAGTCGGCGCAACTGGCGGCGCTGATGGACGGGATGCCGTCTGTGCGGTCGGATCCTGCGCTGGTTGCGCGCGCGGCGGGCTACGGCCACACGTACTCGACCAGCAACACGACGACGAACGACAATCGGCAGACGGTAACGAATCGCAGGTCGCGCACAGTCAATATGACGATCAATGCGCAGACGGTCGATAAATCTCTGCTCAACAATCGGGCGGCGCAAGCGTTCGGAGGCGGCATATAATGGAGTGCTCAAACTGCGGAACGACCGTTCCAAAACTCGATACGCTCGACCAGTTGCCCGATCCTGCCATTCTGCCAGAGTACGACGGCGCGTTTTCGATTGTCAAGCCGGGCAAAATGACGAATCTATTCCCGAATGCCGCGCCGATGCTGATCAGCCCCGCGGGGTATTCGAACGGGCAGACAGGTGTCACGCCTCACGGTTTCGGTGTGCTTGGTGGCGGGTCGCTGGGCTTTACGTCGCTAGGCAGGGGCTGCGGTGGTGGCTTTGCCCACACGGTTGATCCTGCCACAGGTGCGAACGGCATGTACCAGCTTTTTCCGTTTCCGCCAGACAACCTCGAAGTGGGCAAAAAGTACATTTGGTGCGTCGATGTGGATATGGAACAAGGCGCGGAGTTTCAGCTTGACGTTGTGGCGCTCCAGGGTGGCGGCTTTGGTGGCCCGAATGGTGGCACGCCGATCCCGAAGACGCTATGCACATCCGAAACATTCTACGGGTCGGGCTGCTGCCAGCGCGTCTGCTGTTGCTTTGACGTGACAAACCTGAGCGAGTCGGTTCTGATTGAGTTTCAGATCACGCGCACCGATGGCGTGGTCAATCCGCAACCGTGGTACGTGAGCGCGTGGACGCTGACCGAGACAAAAAACTGCAACCCCGTGACGTTCTTCGACGGGTACGGCTTTCTCGATTGGGGCGGCGCGGACTATGGCGACATCACCAACCCAGAATTTAATCCGACTTACCAGTGGGACGGGCTAGCATTTGGATCGTCATCGACCAAGGGGCGCTGGACGCGCAGCGCTGGCGAATTGGTCAACCTGAAAGATTGCGGCTTTCGGATGACGGGCTGGTCGGGTCTCGGTATGCCGCTCCCGCGCAACATTCGGCAGGGCTACGCCAAGATTGACGGCTCCTACGGCGTGGGCCGCGTCTATGATGAGCACGATTTCAGTCTGACAGGGCGCATCATGCCGCTCTGCGACTCGTGCAACGATCAGCACAGTATCGACTGCGCGCGTGCCAAGCTGATCGAGTTGATCGCCGATTGCTCCTCGAAATTCCGTGAGCCGCTGATCATCCGCTACCAGCCGCAGGACGAATGCGGGCGACCGTGCGGCTGCCCCGTCGAGATTGTGGCGACTTACGAAGGTGGCCTGGAGGGGCTGGTCGATAACTGCATTGGCGAGGATGTTGAGATTCGATTTAACATGGCGACGCCGTGCGTGCGGTCTGCGGCGCGCACGGGCATCATCGGTATCATTGCGATCAACGAGAATTCAATGCAGCAAAACCCCGATGGCACATGGCTGGCGTGCTACACGCCCGCATACTGCAACAACGGCTCGAAGCCGACGCCGTTTACGTGGGTATTCAGTGGGTCGAGCGATGGGACGGGATCGTTTTGTGTGCAGAGCATCGTCAATGAGGATACAGGTGATATCGTCGCGTTCGATCCACCCGTCGATGTGGTCGGCAATCAGCAGGTGGCGGTCAACACCAGCCAAGAGAACCCGTTTGCGCTGCATTACGACTTCGATACTGGTGTCGTGACGGACCTATCGGATCGGCTGGCCGAGTGCTCGAACCTAAGCGGCATGGAGTTGGTCTGCGGTATCAATCATTTCACGGTCAAGGTGGACAAGATCATCGATCCAGACTATGACCCGCTGAATCAGCCGACACAGCAGCACGTGCCGCCATTCTCGCGGCTCGTATTCCGCGAGCAGTACTGGGGCATCTCGGAGGCGTGCTGTGACCGTTCGGAGTGCAAATGCAATGCTGACGATGTGATTGCGCCGTGGGACTTCGCGGGGCCGATTTAGGATGGCACAACAAGAACGCTTTGTCGTCTCGCTAGTCGATGAGGACTTGGGGCGCGTGCTGTCGTTTCCCGACTTACTCTATCTTGAGGCGACGTGGAACGAGAACGCAGCGGGGGCGCTGTCGATGCGGCTGCCTGTAAAGTACTGCGACAGGCTGATCGAGCTTGGAATTCTGGATAATAGCAAGGGTTGTATGCCGTCGTTTTGGTTGCTTGTGTACCGCGTGGCGGGCGGCACATGTGAGCTGTGGGAAAAGCAGGCATGGCTGATTGACAAGGCGCTGAATGTCCAGAGGTCAGATGGTACGTGCTACATACAGATTGAGGCCGATTGTGCGACGGGGCTGCTGTCGTATCGCTCAATCTTCGCACCGCGTGACGACGACGACAGCGACCCGCCTGTCAACACAAACATATACACGAATCACAGCGGCACGGCGTCGGTGGTGATGTGCGATATCTTCGAGCAGCAATTCGGCGACGCGCAGGGGCTGGACAATGCGAAAGCGCCCGCGGTGCGCGATTGGATAACGGCAGGCTGTGTCGCCAAGGGTGAGGTCAAGGATGAAACGGGCGCGGTCGTAGATCCCCTGGTCGGTTGCGGTGCGGAGTGCTCGCCACAGCTCGATTATCGTGGCACGTTGCTCGAAATATTCAACGAGTGCGCAGATGCGAGCGCGGCGGAGGATCAGCCGCTCTTTTTCGAGATGGTGCCGACCTGCACGCCGGGGCAATATGGCGACGTGGTGAGCCTGCCTATTGTGCTCAATATCTGCTGTGGGCATCGTGGCGAGGATCGGAGCGTTGGCAATGCGCAGGGCAACAAGGCGATCCTGCTGTCGGATCGGGGCGGGTCGCTGGCTGCTTTCACACTGGGGCCGGACTACGGCGGCGATTACTCGGTGGCGATGACGGCGGGCGTCGATGACGACGGAAACTCGCTGACGTCGATCCTGTGCGATAACGACCGAACCGCTTGCACCAAATGGGGCTGGAAGGAGGCGATCCAAGTTGATCAGGACGCGCAAGAGCAGGCAATCGTCAACAGCGCGAATGCTGCATTTTTGGAGCAGGGTAACAAATCGGGCGAGGTTGTGGCGGAATTCGCCAATACGCGCGGCGTCTGCATCAACCGAGATTTTGGGGCTGGCGACTGCGTGACGATTGAGCAGAAGTGCGTGCGCACTGACGTGCGGATCACGTCGGTGAATGTGAAGTGCGAGAACGGCGAGACCAAATACAGGCTAAAGTTCAGCGCGGTAGAGTAGACGCCCTTGTCCCGTCGCACTTTTTGAGCAATAGTCGCTATTATTAATGTAGAACTATCGTGTAATTTTAAATAGAAAACGAGGAAACTATGACGACAAATCAATACCCGCCGCTTGCGAATAAGAGCGGATTGAATGGGGGTAAGCTCAATTGCCCTGTGACGGACTTGACGACGAAGGAGCTGATCGAGCTGTGCGTTGCGGCGATGGCGGCGAGTCCAGATGGGCCGATCAAGGATGCGATTACGGCGTGCATCGAGGCGGGGATTACTGAGGGTGGCGCGATTCTCGCTGCGGTGAAGGCGTGTATCGCGGCTGAGACGGACGCAAACACGACGACCGAGATTATTGCAGGGCCACTGCCTGCGTCGGCTACACCACCAGCGGTGCCGACTGACGACCCGGAAGATACACACATTCAATACTACGCGGACGGGATTCGCACGTGGGTGTCTGACGGAGCGGGAGGCTGGGCGCTACAGGGTGACTCTCCGTACCCCGCGAGCTGCTGCCCAGCGCCGAGTATTGGCAATGTGCCACCCGCGCCGGACGCGCCGCCACCAGTCACGGCCCCAAACGGGAGTACGCCGAATCCAGTTGTCACGGGCGATCCTGCCACGGGCGCGGCGACACACGTTAGCTACTGGGTTGATGGTTCGTGGTGGACGTGTGAGTGCGGCGGCGAAAAGACCACGAACTACGTCAACGCTCCGAGTGGTGTCGCCGCGGCACCTGCTGGGCCATCGACTGTTCAGCTTGGCGTTGCGGGCGGTGGGACTATTCCGTTCTGCGAGGGTGCGATTGGTGCCATCTACGACAAGCCTGTAAGCCCGTATCCACCAAATCCAACGGGGCGACTTGCGCAAGAGCATGGCGGTCGTGATGGGAAGAATGAGGTTTGGTTGCAAGCACCGGAGCACTATAGCGCGCATATCTATGGCGAGAGCGCTACTGGTCCGGTTTATTTCAACCCTGCGGCTGCGGGTGTTGTTGAGCAGCGACTGCTCGAATACCAGATGACGCTAACAAATCTTAGCGATTGCCGCGATGCTACAGTCGAGATCAATCATGTTTCTCATTCTTTTGCTGCGTATTATGAGCCGGGGGACGAGGGGTTCTATGTCAGTGGCGACCGTATCTTTATCGGTGCGATGGGTGGTTTCCAAGGCTCTTGGAGTCGGAGAAATGTAGCTTGGCAGTACAAAAATGACACAAACGTGCGGAACGCTTTTGAAGCTGGTGGCGCTGGTTATGTCGGATGCACAACGATTGGACCGGGCGTCCCGATCACTGTTGATGCATTCAGTCTGTCAGCAACCTCGAACGCATATCCAACCTATGTCGCAACCGCCGCGCCGGGGCATACGAGCCTTGAACAGTCCAGCGGTATTATGCACCTGACCACACAATAGGAGTTCATTATTATGATACAAGATTATTACTTTCAAGATGATAGCGGTGCAGTTGGAACAGGCTCCGCTCAATGGCAGCAAGTACCAGAACCAGATCCAGAAAATCCCCATCTTTTCGATCCGCTAAAACAAGAGATTGATGAAAAATGGATCATGCTGGCTGGAATCTCTGATGGACTTGGCGCTTGGCGTGGTGTCTACACAATGCCAGAGCTTGTGCTGACGAAGGGCGGCAAAGACTACACCGAGGCGGAATTTGCGGCGGCGTACAGTGTAACAGAGATTGACGAGGATACAGGCGTTGAGGCTGCGCGCTCGATTGCCCAGCCTGACGCGGTTAATCTTGCACGAAACGAAGATGGCTCTTTGGCAGATGGGGTGGTAAGTTCTACTTACTATCAAGGTCCAGCAGCTTGGACCCTGCGCGAAGGCGTGACCGAAATTACACAAAAAGAGTATCTTTCGGCAATCAGTGGCAAAACCGAGGCAAATAAGAAATGACGAGCAACAAGCAAAAACTATCCAACCGCTCGAAGATGAACAAGCCGCCGTGTCCGCACTGCGGCGGTCATCCGCCCGAAGAGGGCTGTGACGTCTGCGAGAAGTTCGACGAGATGATCGAGGCGTTGGGCGGGCTGGATATCGACATCGGCGACGTGCAGATTGACCCGACGCAGCTCGCGGACATCGTGGCGGGCTTACAGGCGATCTGCGACAAACTCGGCGTCGGGATCCCCGTCACCGTCACGAATACCGCCGATTTCCAAGCCGCGTTCCTGGCGGCACTGGAGGCGGCGAATATCAACGCCACCATCACAGGCGGCATGGTCGATGTGAACGTGACGAACTTCGCGGACCTCGGCGCGATTGTGCAGGCCGCGATTGAGGCGGCGTTCGCAGTGCTCGAACCGCTACTGGTCGAGGTGACGAATTTCGGCGACATGGCGGCGGTTATCGAGGCGGCGGTTACGGCTGCTCTCGAATCCGTGACGGTGATGGTCGAGATTAAAAACGACCCGCTCGATGTGAATATCGTCGGGTCGATCCCGCTGGTTGTAACGGCGACGATTGATGGCGAGGTGGTTGTCCAGCCGGGCGACCAGTGGGCGGCGCTGCTTGAGGCGGCGTTCACGGCTGCGCTTGAGGCCGCGGATATCACGGTCGGGATTGACGGTCAGCCGATCAGTGTGATTATCGATCCTGCGACGGGTACACTGACCGTAACGGGGATCGTGGGGCTGGATCCTGATGCGATTGCGGATTTGGCGGCGGCGATTTCTGCGGCATTGGACGGGCTGACGGTCACGATTGGCGATCAGGTGATCACCATCGACGGTACGGTAACGGTTGACGGTGGCAACATCACGGCCACCATAGACAATTTCGACGACCTTGCGGCGCTGCTCGACGGGCTGAACGTGACGCTCGATGCGGCGGCGCTACAGGCCGCGTTCGAGGCGGCGCTCAATTCGGCGGATGATATCAACGTGATTGCGACGTTGGCAGAGTTGCAGGCGATTCTCGATGCGATTGCGGCGAGTGATTTGGATGATACGGATGATGACATTCGGCCACAGGTCACGGAATCGAAGCGCTGCCTACTCGATGCCGGGGGTAAAAAGATACCAAACACGTGCGTATATGATGTCATAAAATTTAGTGAAAATGGCACACCAAGCGCATTTGATACGGTCTATCTGGTAGATGGCTCGTTCAGCACGGAACCGCCAGAAGGCGCAACGGTGGGATTCTGTCCAACCAAATGCACGACGTGCGAGGTTGTGACGGGGTGCGAAATTGTTTCTAGCCTTCCCACCCAACTTACTAGCGGATCTATAGGTGGGTCATCTACTAGCGGATTCAATGGCACAAATCATTGGATGGAATTCCGAGACATTATTGGGTTTTCAAAAGGTGGAATTCTTGAAAATCTGATTGACGAATGTGTAAAAAATAAAGGGTTCATCTACGGCGAGCATAGAAATGCCGGAGAGGGGAATTCGATACAAGTAGGCTTATCCATGGAAAATGTGGTGAGCCTGATTAAAATTGACAATCCAGTAGATCCTGAACTGTATAGCTCTATTAGGATTGAAACAGGTCCCCCGCTGCGAGATTGCGACGGGGAATTACAAGCCTATTGGGATGCACATCAAGCTGGGGAGGCTCCGCAAAAACCTCCACCAAATATAAATCAACTAGAACTTTACTGCGTGAAGTATCAGGACATCACCGAAGAACTGCCAGCCGACCGCGTAAAAGTTTGCGGACCCCTTGCAATTGCTGGACCTGTCGAGGTAACGGGCCAAGTCGACACGTCAGGCTCGCAGGTTGTAAGCGGTTTTATTTGTGATACTGATGACTCACGATACGGCGATCCTGTTTGGTGGTGCCAAGGCAAAGATATAAACGGAAACCCGCTGTATCCAGGGGGCGAAAAATGCCCCACCGTATACAGCGGAAAATATACAATTGTTACATCTCCGGATGGCGAATGTCGGCAGGTGTCGGTGTCAAAAGCTATCAATGGACTAGCTGAATTTGGTTACGGTTCGGGCGGTGCTGGTACCAACACACACACGCTAAAGCTGGCGCAAACGGCTCTAGGCGCCAACCTAGCAAACGAGATTATGAACGGTGGCGCTGGGCAAATTTGCACGGTCTCACTCGGTGGCGGCAAAACGTTTACATACGACAGGCGCAATGTCCAGGTGACGGCTGGCGTACTTGGTGACGGCAATTCGATTTCGTTTTCCTCTACGCTACAAAATGATGTTGCTGGATGTGAGGCTGAATATCTCGCCAAGTGGGATGAACAGGTCGACCTAGCCGGCGAAACGACTGGCTATGGAACAAGTTGTACAACATTTAGGTTTGTGGCGACAGGTGAGCCAGAAGAGGGCGATTGCACGCTACCGCTTGACCCGCAGCCTAATGCAATAGCCATAGGTTCACCACCTGCTCTTGACGATGGCTCATCAGGTTGCAGCAGATGGAGCGACGTATTCTGCGAGGTTGGGACGGGCAGGGAGTATCGGCATCTGTATGATTGTGACGGCAACGTTATCCGCAGGGAATTTCTGCCAGAGGGCGAGGAGGCTTGTTTCAATCGGCAAGTCGTTCGCGGCTATGTCGATGTGTGCATCAAAAAAGCAGATGGCACATTTGCTAATATGTCGGCGATGTACAGCGGCGGCGGCACATTTACAAAATTTGTGGATCCGGCGACACAAGAGGATTACCAGATTGCAGAAGGCGATACAGTACACGCCGGGCATTGTGAAGAGATATGCTGCGGTGAGTTCTGTATACTTGACGCTCCGAATGGAAGCAAAACAGGCGAGATTGCAGACAAAATTCGTACACGATGCGGCGGCAAGTTTATCGGGCCGGTCAAGTACATCGGTCCCGATGGCGCAGAGGTTGCGG
>ENA-ORXT01001923-ORXT01001923.1-marine-metagenome-genome-assembly--contig:-NODE-1923-length-26344-cov-5.554346_pt1 | contig 26344 bp, 19 predicted proteins | sample MGYA00237868_ERZ511482 | MGnify/ENA metagenome assembly ERZ511482
CGCCGGTCAACAGAGCCTTCGCTGACCGGCGGGACGCCGGTCCCCCCCTCCTCGGATGGAAGCTGGTCATCTGTTAGACAATTCTCACGAAACAGACCACTAGTAACTTCCCCTGTCCATGCCTACCCAATCCCCTCCCCCTCAGCCCACGCATCGTCGGATTCTGCTACCTGTGCTCTCGGCGTTCGTCACCATCGCCGAGCCCTCGCGTTCGGCTCTCCTCGGAATGGCCCTCGGATGCATGCTCCTGCGTCGGCGTCGGTAGTTCCTAGACATTGCCTTGTCGAGTTTAAGGCGCACCCTTAGGAGCTGGCAGATCCTGTAGCCGAATTCGTGAGAATTTGGAGGCCTAGCCTGAGGGGCCACCACCAGCTTCAACCGACGCTTCCACGGTCTCAGGACCGCGGCTACCTTCCCTGTGTTCTCCCGGTGGATCGCCACTGATGGTCCGTCGCTTTGCTCCTGCCCCTTGCCCTGCTCTTGGGTGGCTGAGCCCTCGTCGCAAAGTTCTTCGGAAAGCGGCTCCGCCACAGGAGCAGCACTGACCCTCGCGGGAGGGGTTCCGTCTCCCAAATTTTCTCGATTTCACCGTTACCTATCCTTAAGCCCACGCATTACCCGTGGCCCTGCCCTTGCGCCCCACCCATGTCCGTGCCCCAGCCAACCCCGGAGTTCATCCAACTACTAACGACTCATCAGAGTCGGCTCTTCGGATACGCTCTCTCCTTGCTGGCGAATCGACAGCACGCCCAGGAGGTCATGCAGGAGACCAACCTGATCATGTGGCAGAAGTGCGACCAGTTTCAGCTGGGCACGAACTTCGCGGCATGGATGATGCGCATTGCCTACCTGCAGACGCTGACCTACCAGCGCAAACTGGCAAAGGAGGATCTGTTCATCGGCGACGAGGACTTCCTGGAAAGACTCGCCCAAGAGGCCGTCCAAGTCACCAGCGACACGGCACTTCACGAACAACGCCAGGAGGCTCTGCGGCGATGTATTGAAAAACTGCCCGAGCGGCAGCGCGAGATGGTCCGAATTCGCTACAGCGAGGGCAGCTCCATCAAGATGATCGCCAAGCGTCTCGACCTCGCCGCCACTGCGGTGAAGCAGGTGCTCTACCGCGCACGCACCAACCTGACCTCCTGCGTGCAGTTCGAGACCAAGGAGGTGAAATCATGAGCCGGGAACTCGACGAGTTGGATACGCTTCTCTCCGAACTGATCGACGGTGAACTCACCCAAGATCAGCGTGGTCGTCTCGCCGCGTTGGTAGAGGCCGCTCCCGAAGCTCGTGAGCGCTACCTCGAGCAGTGCCAACTCCACGCCGACATGGCCTGGGAACACGGCAAGCTCGGCTCCGAACACTGCGATTTCGTTGACAACACCACGCAGAACCCGACCTCGCACTCCCGTAAATCGCGCCTGCCAGCCTTCGCCCTGCTCCTTGGTGGGCTTGTGGTTTCGGCATTGCTGGTCACTTTTGCCATGCCCCAGCTCCGCGCTTGGAAATGGGCGCGAGGCCCCGAGATCGGCAAGGTCACGGCTCTCTCGGGAACCCCGCTGCGGATCGAGGGTACCACCGTCGAACTTGCCCGCGGCGAAATCCTCCGCCCGGGTGATTACCAATTAGACACTGGGCTCGTCGGATTCAGGACCAGGCTCGGTGTCGAGCTGCTCGTCGAAGCTCCGGCCGCCTTCCAAGTCCAGGCGGAGAGTCCCGTTGAAGTCAGCTACGGACGTCTCACGGTTCATGTGCCCGAGCAAGGGATCGGCTTCACGATTCTTACGCCCAGTGCCGAGGTGGTCGATTTGGGAACCCGATTCGGTGTCGATGTCAGCGCAACAGACAGCGGGGGAAGCAGCGAAGTACACGTCTTCGAAGGTCAAGTCGAGTTCAGCGGGCGGCACCCGGGCGCGACACCCGTTCTCCTTCAAGCCAACGAGGCGGCTCAGGTGGTCGCGTATGGCGACGACCCCGCCGGCATCCCTCTGGCCCGCGACCGCTTCGTCCTCAGCATCGGGCCACCCGAGCCTACGCTTGCTCGCGATTTCGGTGCGATGGCCTACTACCGCATGACTCCGAGCGAAGATGGAAAGACCCTCATCGACAGCGTCGACGAACACCACGGGTTGATTGTGACGCAAGAGGATCGCGGCAAGGCCTTCGCCGACGGGAAGAATGGCAGCTCCCTTCGGATCGGCGGCGAGGGAGCCCGCAACGCGGTGGTCGAAGGTCTCTTCAAGGCTCCTCCTGCGAACTTCACCTTTTCCGGGTTTGTCCGAGCTGACGCGAGCGGCGGCACCATCCTGGCTCTCGGCAATGGGGTCTTCCTCGACCACTACCAAGACGGCAGGCTTTCTCTCGGAGTCCGACATGGAGACAGCAGACGAATCCGCCTGATCGAGGAAATTACCTTGCCGCTGGAAGAGTGGCAGCATGTGGCATTCACCATCACCGGTGATCAGGCCACCCTCTATCGCAACGGGAAACCGGTCGCCAGCGGCCAGATCGAAGGAGCGGACAGCACGGTCATCCTGACGCCCGACGCGCAGCTGTTTCTCGGCGCCCGGCGGAGTAGCGACAAACAATCGCAGAATCATCGCTGGAATGGCCGCATCGACGAGGTCGCAATCTTCTCGCAGGCCCTGGGCCCCGAACAGATTTCTCAACTTTCCCGATCGGCTCAGTAGGCCCCTCCAATTTTGCTCGAAGCGGACCCTTTCTCATCCTTCCCGTTTTTTTTACTTTTTTCCGTTACCTCCCCCCTGAGCGGCGCATTTCCTTAGTGCAAGCGTCCTGCGCTCCTGCCTGTCGAAGCCACGACAGAGTTCCTTCACCCCTCCCCCAACTCCCCCGCCATGAAAGCAAACTCGACCCAAATTACCAAAGCGTGCATTCTCTGCGCCCTCCTCGCTCCAGCAACTAGTTCGATCTCCTACGGGAATATCAACTTTGCCTTTGATACCGATGGAATGGGCGGCATAACTACAGGCGGTTTCTCTGGAACGGGCAGTCCCGGCAACAATATCGTAACCGGCAGCGGAGGCATGGATTTGATCACGGGTGTTTCCACTGGAGACGTTCTTACCATGGATATTACTGGCGGCGGAGCTGGCTCCGCCTTGCTCCCCGGCATGACGATGGACACTACCTTTAGCCTAGGTGGAGGAACTGCCGATCTTGAGTTTACTCAAGTTGGTGGCTCAGATTGGAAAGGTTTTAGTCTTCAAAATTTGCAGGGTGTTAGCTGCCTTGATTTTACCTCAGTTTTTTCTGCCCCCATCAACGCACGAAGTAACCCCACTTTCATATCCGGACTGCCGTGGGGGTTTTCGACTGGGCTGCTCGATCCCGGTACTGGCTTCATGAACGGTGATTTTGATGTCACCTACACGATCGGAGGACTTGTCTACTCTTCCAACCCTGGAACTGCGCCGTTCGCTCCTGGGGGCGGTCCCGGCTACACCCCTTTTTCCAGCGCTCAGTGGGACAATAGTGCAACTCCAAACACCCTTGCCTTTACCTCCTCCAACGGTTTCGCCGGAATTGGAGGGGGGAATAATGTCAATAACCTTCTCGTCCGTGGATTCGACGACGAAAACGTGGCCTTGGACACTCCGGATACCAAACAATACTACGCAGACACCTTCTCCATCAGCATTAAGCCCAAAGGAGGTGGGACCTTCGCTTCAGATGCCGATTTCGTATTTTCTTTCGATGGGTCTCGCGATTTGGCGGTGGTGATTCCTGAGCCCACGCGGGCTCTACTGATGGCTCTTGGTCTTGGCATTCTGGGTCTGCGCCGAAGAAGGTAACACGCCGCATTCTATAAAACCTTCGAGGGGGGCGCAGAAACCCTATTCTGCCCCCTTGTTTTTTCTCTTCCCGTTTTCTGCTTTTCTCCACACTCCACCATGAAATCCCCCACGCTCCTTTTGGGCGCATGCATCATCGCACTTGCCACACCGGCAAATGCGGCCATCACCTTCCACTCAAACATCGCCGATTGGCGATCCGGTGCCGCAGGTGGTCAATCTTCTCACGCGCCAGCGGCTGAACGGCTAGAAACCTTTGATGATGCGGTAACCGCTACGGTCGTCGGCGGTCATAACGCAGTTGCTACTGGAGCACCCTACACTGACATCGGGTTCAGCCTCGCGATGACAGCGGCAAATACGTTCGACTCCACGGGAGCCGGTGCTTTCCGAACGGGCGCAGCAGGTAGAGGCATTCGGTTTCGTGCTGGCGTGGGCACAGACTCCGCGGTCTTTACCATTCCCGGATCGGGAGCATCAGCCTTTGCCGTCAACATCCACGACATGTTCGACACAGTGAATACCGGGATGTACCAGCTTGAGATCTTCGTCAATGGCGCTCTCTCGTTTGATACCGGAGTGGTAGCCGGCATCGGTGGCAACCTTCAAGGCACCGTGCCTTACCAGGGACTCGTCGCCGGAACCATGACTCCCTTCCCCGCGATCGCAGTCGGCCAGAACGGAGGAGCGATCCCCACCGGAACATTCATCGGCTTCACCGCCAGCCCATCGAGTGCCATCACCAGTGTAGAACTCAGGAAGACGACGACAGTAAGCGCTGGAGACAACTGGGGCTTCGACCACGTCCTCATTGTCCCGGAACCCTCCCGAGCACTTCTTCTCCTTTTGGGGAGCCTTCCCTTCCTACTCCGCCGCCGTCGCTAACCACGAACCGACATCCGTTCATCCTCACCGAAAGCAAATGATCCCCAATCGCCTCTTCTCCCATTCCGCCGACAATTCGCCCTTGTTTTCGCGCACGATCCCGACCGCCCTGCTAGGTATGTGCTTCTTGGGAGCAGCCCCAACCGTCGCTCAGAGCGCCGTTGTCGTCAGTTCGTTCACCGGGTCGATCGCATTTGATGCGGCAACCCCGAGTCCCGGATCGTTATCGAGAGCAAACCTTGAGGACTACCAAGGGCTGGTGACCGGGCAGTCCGGCGGCTCCCCGCAGCTCACGGTCACGACCGCGAATGACACGACTCTAAACGAAACTGCGGCAGATTGGGACAACGCCGGTCAGGGCATCGCGCCGATCGGCTCCTTTACCTTTCGGGATCAGGCTGGGATCAACACGCGCCCAGTTGCCTTCGATCTGTTTGGGGTGGTGCCCACGATGACACCTGCCATTACGGGAACGATTCTCGACATGACCGAGTTTTCGATCAGCGGTCTCACGTTTGCTACACGCGACCGCGGAAACTCTGGCACTGGATACGCGCCATCTGACGACATCACCGTCAACATTCTCGACTCGGCGGGCGCTGTGGTTGCCACCGGCGACCTTGTGGCCACGGGGGGCGGGCTCAATACTGCGTCTCTTGGCCTAGGCGGGGTCTTTAATGGGGCGATCGATTTTTCGCCCATCTCAGGCCATCTCCCAGTGGATTCGTACTCCGTTCAGTTGGATATGTCGGACGGAGGCTGGGGTGGAGAGACCGAGGGATTCTGGATCGATCTAAACAATGCGGAGCTTACCGTGAACTATACCATTCCAGAACCTTCCCGCGCAGTTCTAGCCTTCTTCGGTCTCGGAGCGGTTCTTCTCCGGCGCCGCCGAATCGGGTAGTTCTAGTGACCGCATTGTCATCGTCTAAATGACTTCACTGTCGAGTATCGGATGGGACCTCGGAGCAGTGAGTTCCCAACCAGGGTCGTTGCCGAGGCGAGTCCCCAGCACCGTCTCAAGCCTGGCGACGAACGAGCTTTCGCAAAATACGAAATCCACCAACCCGAGCAAAACGCCTACGGGGACTGGGCCGCCATTGCTATCGGAGGCCAGTACTACCTCTTTGCTGATTTCGATCCAGCAGGTGCGCATGGGAAAAATGCCATGAGTGTCGGCTGGTTCACCTCCTCCAGCATCGACGAACCGTTCACGTTCTGCGGCAGTATCGGCAAGGGCCACCCTGATCCCGACATCCTCTTTGTGGACGGAAAATTCTACCTGATCACCCAGACAAAGGAGGACTTCGTCAGTTCGGGGCCTTGGGTGCCCGGAGTCGAGGTTCGAGTCGGCGTCGATACCACCAAGGACGGTAGCATCAACCAATGGACCGACTGGCAAGAAGTCAACGAGACCTATTCCGACATCCCCGGATTTGCCAAGCAAGTGGCTAAGTCTCCCGCTCAGCTCGATCTCTCCAGCCTTCCCGAAGGATACGGCTTTCAGTTTGAACTCAAAATTGCTGGATCCGGCGACGGAGCCGTACCGATTCTCGATCAAGTATCGGTCCATTTTTCCAACTAGGGAACCGAAGGTGATCCGCTTCACCATCGTCCGATGTGTCCGACATGTCCGTACAGAAGCCCTCTGAGTTCCGTCTCCGTGTTGTCGGGGGCGACAGACCGGCTTTAAGTGAGCCAAGGAAAAAACATCATCCTGCCATGAAATTCATTCTTACGCTCATCGCGCTAGCATCCCCTCTTCTGCCCCTCTGTGCGCAGACCGACGACAAACCCAACATCGTCTTTCTGTTCTGCGACGACCTCGGCTACGGCGACGTGCAGATTCTCAATCCCGACCGCGGGAAAATCAAGACGCCGCACCTCGACGCACTCGCTCGTTCGGGCATGATCTTCACCGACGCGCACTCCGGCTCCGCCGTCTGCACTCCCACCCGCTATGGCCTGCTCACCGGACGCTACAGCTGGCGCACCAATCTCCAACGCGGCGTCGTCCAAGGATTCGGTCCCAACCTCGTCGCCGCCGACCGACCCACCGTTGCCACCTTCCTCAAAGCTCAAGGCTACCACACCGCTCTGTTCGGGAAATGGCACCTCAACTTCCGCTACACCGACCCCGAAACTGGAAAAGAACTCACCAAAAAGGGGCTCAAAAGGGGACTGGTTCCCGTCGGCACAACCATCCCCGACAGCCCTCTCACCCGAGGATTCGACCGCTTTCACGGCATCCACCACGCAGGCTCCATGAAAGCCATTATCGAGGGCGACACCGTCATCAAACACGAAGACGAAATCAACTTTCTTCCCCGCCTCACCCGCGAATCCATCGCTTACGTCAATGAGCGTGGCCAAGATAAGGGCACACCATTTTTCCTCTACCTCCCTTACGGCTCACCTCACACCCCGATCGTCCCCAGCAAGGAATGGCAGGGTAAAAGCGGCATCAACAACTACGCCGACTTCGTCATGGAAAACGACGACTCCGTCGGGCAAGTCATCCAGGCGCTCAAGGACAATGGCCTCTACGAAAACACTCTCGTCATCTTCACGGCCGACAACGGCTGTTCCAAGGCTGCCAACTTCAAACAACTCGAAGCGAAGGGTCACTTCGCCAGCGCCCACATGCGCGGCTCCAAAGCCGATCTCTGGGACGGTGGTCACCGCGTCCCTTTCCTCGCGAGCTGGCCCGGCCACGTCGAACCCGGCACCACGAATGACACCACCCTCTGCCTCACCGACCTCTTCGCCACCTGTGTCGATATCCTCCAAAGGGAGATTCCCGCCGGCAGTTGCGAGGACAGTGTGAGCTTCCTCCCTGCTTTTAAAAACGAAGCCCTCGTCTCGACGAGAAAAGGAATCATCCACCACTCAATCGACGGCCATTTCGCCTACCGTCTCAATGACGACAGCGGCCAATGGAAACTCCTCCTCGCCTACGGATCGGGAGGGTGGACGGCCCCCAAAGAGGAAGCCGCCCAAAAACAAAAGCTCCCCAAAGCCCAGCTCTACAACCTCGCCGAAGACCCCGCCGAAACGAACAACCTCTACGAATCCAACCCCGAAAAGGCCAAAGCCCTCCTCGATCAACTCACTACCTACATCCACTCAGGCCGGAGCACCGAGGGCCCCGAATCCGCTAACGACCTCCCCAACGAGAAAATCATTCTTTGGAAAAGCGAGTAGGGTCAGTGCTGCTATCAACGAGGTAAGAACGAAAAATGAAAGTCATGAATCAAATTGTTGCGGCACTTGCGATGAGCGTCCTGGCGGCTTCGAGTTTTGCATTCGCTGCGGAACTGAGACCCAACATCCTCCTCTTCTACGTCGATGATCTGGGATGGCAGGGAACCCAACTGAATGACGTGGATGAGCCGTGTGCCTACGAAACTCCCAACGTGGTGAGGCTTGCGGAACAGGGCATGAACTTCACCCAGGGATATTCCGCTGCGCCGACCTGCGCGCCTTCACGGGCCGGGATCATTACCGGGCAGCATCCCGGTCGACTTCGCTACACCCATGTGCTGTTCGACAGGATCATCGAAGGCAAGGCATCGGCCGAGTTTGTTGATCCTTATCTTGGCTCCCATCTTCAGCTGGATGCGCTCACCCTGGCAACGGCTTTGGGGAAAAACGGCTACCGGACAGGGCACGTGGGCAAATGGCACCTCGGGCTCAGCTCGTCACTCTTCGGCTTTGACTTCAGTCACGAAGAGCGCGGTGTCCATCGCAAGACCGCTGACCGGACCAGCGATTTTTCGACTGCCGATGATCCCAAGTATCCGTTGAGCACGGAGAAGTACTCGCCGGTCAGCGAGAAGAATCCGGACGGCATTTCCTATCCGTACGACGATGTCACCGAGACCGCCCTCAAGTTTATCGGGGAGGACAAGGATCAGCCGTTCTTCCTCTACCTCGCTCACTGGATGGTTCACTGGCCAGCGATGACCCGAAACGGCGAGTTGCTTGAATACTATTGCGACAAGCTGGGACACCCGTTCCCGCCAGCGCCCGGAGCGATGTCAACTCCCGGTCAGAACAACCCGTATTTTGCTTCCATGGTCAGCACGGTCGACTGGAGTCTGGGACGAGTTCTTGACCATCTCGAAAAAACCGATGATCCGCGCAACCCGGACAAGAAACTCATCGAGACGACCTACGTGATCTTCACCTCTGACAACGGAGGAGCATTGAGGCACGGTGCGGAGGTTCTGTCCGACAACACCCCGCTCAAGTTTGGGAAATCCAATGCCGAAGAGGGCGGGATTCGTGTGCCGATGGTCATCACCGGCCCCGGGATTCCCAAGGCATCGCAGTTCGATGGCCTGGTCAATCAACTCGACTACTTCCCGACGATCCTGAATTTGACTCAGTCTACGATTGCTCCGGAAGCCGCAGAACTGTTGGGCGGCCTCGACATCACTCCGGTGCTTCTGAATGATTCTCAGCAGATTGTAGATGCCGCAGGTAACGAGCGTGAAAATCTGTTTTGGCACTTCCCGCACGGTCAGACCACCATGAGATCCGCGCTGCGCGAAGGGGATTTCAAATTCTACAAGAACTACCAAACGCACGATTACAGTCTGTTCCGTCTCTACAAGGACGGGCAACGAAATGACCTGGAAGAAACGTCGGATCTCGCGGGAGACCCTGAATTTTCTTCACTCATCGAAACGCTGGCAGAAAAATTGGATCGGCGCCTGAAAGAAAATCAGGTGGAAGGCCCGTATCTCAATCCCGCTTATGAAGGCAAAACCACACCATCTGCGACGATTGAAGCGGTGAAATACGACGCAGAAAAGCACGAGGCTCGAGTGAGAGTGTCGGGCAAAGGCCCCTCGGTCGAAACCGCCTATGTGATTTATCGCGACATTCCGGATGCGGAACAGAAGAGGGGCAGAGAGGAGTTCGACGTCCGTATTGGCGTAAAAATTCCTGCTCGGATTGCTTCTTCCGGTAAGGTCGTCCGTGCCGATATTCCCGAAGATATCAAGGCGTGGTGCTTTCTCCTGATTGACGAAAACAACTATCAGACTTTCAGCGATCTACAGACCGTGGAGAGGTAATGGGCACCTAAAGCTTAGCCATAAGTCCTTATGAATTCACGACCACTCCGCCGCTACCTCGCCGCCATCGCCCTTTTCGGCGCCCATCTCATTGCCGCCGCCCACAGCCAGGAGGAGGCCACCTTCCCGAATATCGTCTACATTCTCGCCGATGACATGGGCTACGGAGACGTCCAGTGCCTGAACCCTGAGCGTGGCAAGATCCCCACCCCCCACATGGACGCTGTCGCCCGCGAAGGCATGACCTTCACCGACGTCCACACCAGCTCCTCCGTCTGCACTCCCACTCGCTACAGCGTCCTCACGGGACGCTATCATTGGCGCACTCATCTCCAAAAAGGCGTCCTCAACGGCTATGGCCTGCCTCTCATCGCCGCTGAGCGCACCACCGTCCCCAGCTTTCTCAAAGAACATGGCTACACCACCGCGATGATCGGCAAGTGGCACCTCGGACTCGACATCCCCACCACCGACGGGAAAGATGCCAGAGCGAAAAATGTCAGCGGCGAACGCAACGTCGAAGTCGATCCAGCTTCCATCTCCAACATCGATTGGAACGGCACGATCAAGGGCGGCCCGGTCAACCTCGGCTTTGACTCCTGGTATGGCATTAGCGCCTCCCTTGACTTCCCCCCCTACGTCTGGATTCGCGACAACAAATTCGCCGGCGCCGGCACCCAAATCAAAGCCTTCAGGCGCAACGGCCCCGCCGATCGAGACTTCGAGGCGATCGACGTACTCGACGAGTTCGCCCGCGAAACGGCCGAGTTCATCACCGACTACAAAGAGGACGCCCCCTTCTTCATCTACATGCCTCTTACCTCTCCACACACACCCATCGTCCCGTCCGGGAAATGGCAGGGAAAAAGCCCCCTTGGCCCCTACGGCGACTTCATGATGCAAACCGACGACGTCGTCGGCCAAGTCATCGCCGCCCTCGACGCCAAAGGCCTTTCCGAGAACACCCTCGTCATCGTCACGAGCGACAACGGCTGCTCCAGGGCCGCCAAAATTGACGACCTCGAAGAACATGGTCACTTCCCGAGCGCCCAGTTCCGCGGCTCAAAAGCCGACCTCTGGGAAGGAGGACACCGCGTTCCCTTCCTCGTCAAATGGCCTGCCGTGATCAAATCCGGCACTCTGAACCACACCCTCACCTGCCAGACGGATCTCCTCGCGACCTGCGCCGAAATCGTAAACGCCAGACTCCCCGGCAACAGTGGCGAGGACAGCGTCAGTATCCTTCCCGCTTTCAGGGGTCAGGAAATCACCACCAGCCGCAAAGGCATCGTCAACCACTCCGTCAGCGGACATTTTGCCTACCGTGAAGGCGACTGGAAACTCCTCCTCGCCCATGGATCTGGAGGTTGGACCGCCCCTGATGAAGCTGCTGCTCGAAGAGCGGGTCTGCCCAAAGCTCAGCTTTACCATCTTGCCGACGACCCGGGCGAAACGACCAACATCTTCGAATCAAACCCCGGAAAAGCGCAAGCTCTCCTCGATCAACTCACCACCTACGTTCATTCGGGCCGAAGCACCGGCGGCCCCGAATCCTCAAACGACATCCCAAACGAGGATATCAATCTCTGGAAGAGCGAGAAAAGATAGTCAATCGATAGAGTCACCCTTGAGGCAAATCGAGTGCCACCGTCCGGCTCGTCATGGAAGCCAGCGGCGGCTGCGAGTCACTGCTCCTGGGCTACGCATGGGGCCGAGAGAGCTGCGCCCTGCGCGTCAACGCCGGCCAGGTGGGCGACTGCGCCAAGTCACTGGGCATCCTCGAGGAGACCGACGACGTTGACGCCCGCGTGATCACTCACCCGCCGAGCGGACTGTCGATTGGTTGCGCCCTAACCCAATGGTGCTTGGTCAAGGGCCAGGCTCGTTCGACGTGGGAAGCCCTGCCTTAAGGTGGAGCGTGACGTCCCGGCGCGCTGGCGTTGCCAGAGGGCGAGCTGCGCCCGCAACTCGCCGGGGACGTCGAGTTCTACCTTCAAGGCGAAACGCTCGAGCCAGACGAGAAATTCGAGGTGAGACCATCGATACCCCCCCCCGCTAACCAAGCGCCATTGGCCCCAACCCCATTCTGTGATTGGTGCGTATGGGGAAATTGTATCCCCTACTTCGTCACTTTTTCGTCTCCATGCGCGGCGGCGTCGCGGACCTTGGCGTCGGCCTTGGCATCGCGCGTCTGGAGGAAGGCCATCAGGTCACGGAGATCGGCAAGGGGAAGAGCCAGCGCCATCGGAGGCATCGCGGAGACAGGCGGGGCGACGCTTGCGACTTCAGCTCTTGGCACCACGGTCTCGGTGCCGTCGAGGGCGACGACGGTGACTGCCTGGTCTGTGTCCTTCGCGATCCTGCCTGCCAGCGTGGCCCCTCCGGTGGTGGTCACGGACGACATTCCGTAGCCTTCCGCAATTTCAGCACTTGGGTTGAGCAGCGAGTCGAGGAGAGCGGCAGGCGAAAGACGCTCCGCCACCCTGCTTAAGTCGGGTCCCTGGAGCCCGCCATCACCATGGATGAGATGACACTGGAGGCAGGCGCCCTGATTGCGGAACACCACTTCGCCTTGCACTGGGTCGCCGCCTTCGAGAGTGAGCGTCTGCGGGTTGTGCTGCGCTTCGGTCGCCCAGCTCTGCACCCGAGGACTGGATTCAGCGAGCGCAAGGTAGGCGTCGAGATGGAGTGCGGGGCGAAGCTTCTGCGCCCGTCCCAGCCAGTGCTCTTCCACCAGGCTTTTTTCCAATCCGGCAAGGGCGGCCCGCGCGGCCGGAAGAGGCGCTCCCGCGATGGCATCCACGGCTGCTTGCTTCGCTCCTTCGTAGCCGCGGGCCAATCCCACCTTTAGCGCGGCCGCCTGGACGATTCCGTCCTTTTCCCGCATCAATCCCGCCAGAAGGGCGTCGTCCTCGCGGCGGTCGAGTTGGGCCAGGCTCCGCACCGTCGCCACCCGGAGCTGGGAATCGAGCGAGGGGTCGATCACCTGAGCGCGGAGGGTTTTCGGGTCGAGTGCCACCCCCGAGGCGTCGGCCAAGCGGGTCGCGAGCGCGGAAAGGTCGGGGCCATGATCAGCAGCGAGGAAGGAGCGCAGCGGGACGGCGATCGCCTCGCCCAGCGCCGTCATCTCGCGGCCCTCGCGGCGGATCTGCGGGCGGTAGTGCCCGAGGACCGGATCGGTGTCGATGCTTGTCTCCCACATTCGCAGACCGTGAAGGGCATACTGGCGAACGCCGTCGTCGAGGTCCGCAGCACCAGCCAACTCCAGCATCCGCCGGGCAGACTGCGGGGTGCCGAGGCGGTAGTTGGCGGCAACCACCCGGCGCTGGACCGCAGGGTGGAGTCCGGCAGGATTGATGGCGGCCAAGGCGGAAGCGCCGTCGCGGTCGAGAAGGTCCGTGTCGTAGATCGCGCGAATGGCCTCTGCACGAATGGCCGATTCCGAGTCGGAGAGGAATTGCGCGATCAAAGAGGCATCCACTCCTTCGCTGACCGGCGCCAATTTTCGGAGCGCGAGCACTGCGATCAGTCGATCCTCGGTCGATTCTGCAGACGCCTTCTCGCCCAGCGCAGCGAGGTTTTCCTGCCGGCACAATCCGATCACGATCGCGTGGCGGAGAACGACGTCCGGCTCGTCCAACTGGGCCGCGAACAGGGCATTGAATTCAGCGTCTCCCTTGCGGGAAATTCCGACGGCAGCCAGCGAGCGGACGCGCGGCGAGGGATCCGCAAGCAGGGCCAGCATTGCGTCCGAAGCGGCTTCCACTTGAAGGTCGCCAAGGATTCGGGCCGCATTGGCCCGAAGCTCAGCCTCGCGGCTGCTGGCGAGCACCAGCAGTGCATCGACGAGTTCGGAGGATTCTTCTCCTCGCAGCAGCTGACCGAGTCCCCAGGCTGCATGGAGGCGAGCCAGGAGATCAGCCGATTCTTCGTGGGCTACGGCGACCAGACGAGCGATCTCTCCCCGGTCTACGAGCGCGAACTGAGCCATTTGCCGGATCCGCCGATCCGGGTGAGCGAGGAGACCGACGAGAGTATCAACCGCGAGGTCGGCTGGTCCAGTAGTGAGGATCGCGCCGGCCGCCGCTCCTGCTTCGCGGAGGGTCGGGTCGCTCGCTTCCAGGACATGGATGGCACCCGTCTTGTTGACGGTCCAGCCGCCGCCGAAGTCACCGAGGAAAAATCGCCCGTCCGGATGAAGCTCGATATCAGTCAGGGCGACGCCACTCAGGAGTTCCTTTCCTTCCGCGGCATATCCCGCGCCCTCCGGCCGGTGGTCGACGACGAGGGTGGTCGAGCTTTCCGCTGCTCCCCGGTAGTTGGTGAGGACAAATTTGTGCTGAAGATCTTGCGGGACGGCCGCACCGGAGGTCCAAAGAAATCCGGAGGGCCCCTCGCTCACGTGAGACGCGGGCGGGTAGACCCAGAGTGCTTGATTCTCCTCGGCGGTCTCGAACATCTTCTCCTCCACCCAGACCGAACTCGGCGGCCGGAATTCGCCCCAGTCCAAATGACTGGCGTAGTGGTGCGCGGACTGATGACTCATGTCCCAGCCTGAATTGGAACCGGGCAGAACGTAGACGAAGCGGGCCCGATCGCCGATGTCCCCCGTGTTGTCGAAAGTGAAAAGATTGCCGTGGTCGTCGAAGGCCAGTTCCTGTGGATTGCGGAGACCGGTGGCGAATACCTCCAGGTTCGACCCGTCGTCGTCGCAGCGGAAAACCGACCCGGTCCCGGTGAGCGCACCGAAGGGCGGCACGCCGTCGTCATCGCCATCGGCACCGCCTTCGACCTCGTAGCCCCGGTCGCCGAGCGAGAAGTAGAGTCGTCCATCGGGAGCGCGGACCACCCCGTGGAGATCGTGGCCGATGAAGGAAACCCGAACCCCGAAACCATCGGCGATCGATTCCTTGCCCTCGGCCACCCCGTCGCCGTCGTCGTCGGTCAGTTTCCATAGGCTGGGGATGCAAGTGAAGTAGACCGCGTCCCGCTCCGCGAGCAGGGAGAATCCGATTCCGTCCTCCGGTCTGGAGAAGTCATCGCGGAAGACCGTGCGGTGATCCGCGGCGCCATTGCCATCGCGGTCCTCCAGTCGGATGACCCGGTCGGTCACCGCCTCGAACCACTGCTCGGGAAAGTCGTCGGCGTATTTCTCATAGAGAGCGAGCCGGTCCGCCACCGTGCGTGCCTGGAAGTCCTCGCGAATCAGCTGGTTGGTTCCGCGAAGATCGGGGACGCCGAGCCACAGGCGGTTGGCCTCGCAGACGAAGAGGGCGCCGGACGGATCGATGGCGATCCCGCCGACGTTGCCGACGAAAGGAAAGTTCACCCACGCCGAAGCCTCCAGATCCTTGTGCTTCAACACCCCGGGGAAGGCCCCCGGTTGGTTGGGAAGCTGGGGAAGCTGGTCTTCCGCCACCGCAGGGAGCTGCTGGAAATCTCGCTCGATTTTTGCACGGTCCGCGTAGGCGGAGAGCGCGACGAAGACTCCAAAGCCAGTGATAGCGAGACCAGTGAAACGAGAGAGACGGGCAGACATCCATGAATTCTACCCCCAACCGCCGGTTTTGCATCCCCCGATCATCGGAGGAGAACGACTTTACATCCGGCCTCGGGCACGGGTGAGCGGCCCCGCCGGGCGAGAGCAAGAGGCGGCTGCGGCGAAAGACTTGGAATAAACGCGTCCTGCCGCTGGCGACGAAGCGCCACGCAGGCGAGGCCAAAGCCACGGTGCTGCAGAGGACAAAAACACGAGAGCAAGAACCTTATCCTTGGGAGGAGGGGGTGGGGATCACTCGATTACTGGTGAATTCACTCACTTCTCTGTCAACACCTCCGCCCTTTCTCTTCTTAGGGCCCACCCAAGCTGGTGGGCGCGCCGTCGATACCACTTTCTGCGTGACGGCGGCGAGCTACGACAACAACGGTCACCCTTCGTCGAAGCTGGGCGGAGTCTGGGCGGCTTGAAACCACTTCCGGTGCTTGGTCTTACGACCAGAGACTCGTTTGCGCCACCGGCGGAAGCTCGGTGGCTTCAGATTCGAGCGCATCAACCGGATGACCTCGGCCTCGGTGAGCCCCATCCGCTGTTCGATTTCCTCGAAGGTGACGCGGTCGGCCCACGCCATGCTGATGACTCGGTCAATGGTCTCTGGGCTCATGCGATCACGTGGTGGATTCGCTGCTTCGATTCACTGCGGCATCGCTTCGAGCAAAAGCGCACTTCCTCCCAACAGCGCTCCCATTTCCTGCGCCACGAGAAGGGCCGCTTGCACTGGGCGCAAAATTTTTGCGGTCGGTTTGCTTTGGTACGCACTGGCATCTGAAAGACGATACGCCGCCAGAGCCCGACAGGATGACATGCATGACGAACTTTCGGTGGTTGCCAACCGGAGCACCTTCGATGCTGACACCACAGCAACCGGCGAAACGGCATGCTACACAACATTCACGCGTCGAGCCCGCCCGTCGGAAGGGCCGTCGTCCATGACCAAGCCCTTCAACCGACTGCGTGTGGTCGATTCCGCTGTCTTCACCCGAATCCGGACATTGATGGCAAGCAAGTGATCGGCTTCAGGAATTGGGTGTAGGCTTCCCCATGAGCAGACGCAGCGAAAAGAACACCACTCGTGGACGAATCGACATCATTCGACAGACCGCAGGTCGAGGCGGCAAGGCAGTGATCGTCATTCAAGGATTCAAGGGGATTGCGGCCCCGGAGATCAAAGAGCTCGCAAAGCAGATACAACAAACCTGCGGATGTGGTGGAACCGTCAAGGAGGGTCGCATCGAAATTCAAGGCGACAAACGAGACGAGGCCGCGCGGATTCTCACCGAGGCGGGGTTTAACCCGGTCTTCGCGGGAGGTTAGAAATTCCCCCACCCCTACCCCTACCCACCCCTGCGAACAAGCCGACCCGGTTACATCGATCAGGCCCCTTTCTCATCCAGATACTTCCAGAGCCCTGGAAAGCGCCGGAACCGCGAAACCTCCTCGACCAGCCTCTACCAGCCGGATCGAGGTCTCGACTAATCCAGCGCTCCGCTTCGGGGAGATTGGCCAGCGGCTGACCGTGACATGAGGAGAGCTTGCGAAACAGCGCGACAGGCGTTTTAATCCGGCAATGATGAGATGCACCTTGATTCGTCTGCTGGTCTTTCTGGGTTCGTTGGCGGTTGGTTCGGCTTCTGCCGAGCTTGCCCTGAGTGAGGAGGGAAAGGAGCAGAAGGCGCTGCATGACTTCCTGTTCGACGATTTTCTAGCGGGGAAGCACACTGTCTTTCGGGGTGAGGGCCGAGATCGAGGCCTCAAGGAGCTCGTGGTGTTGAAGAAGTCTCTTGAGATTGCTGATGGAGACGAGATTGAGCTGCCCCTGGGAAGTGGCCGCGTGGCGATGTTTTTCCGTCACTTTGGATTTCATGGTGAGAACCTCGACAAGATCAAGGAGGTCCGCGTGCTTCCCTTTTCTCCGGACAGGGCTCCGCCGAGAAGTGTGCAGGTCGAGAAGTTCTACCGGGTGCAAATGCCGTCTCTGCCGCTGATGGATGAGATGCCTGCGGGGTTGACCTTGAAGATTCTGATGAAGGACGGCATGACCTGCCGGATCGATGACGTCGTCTTCTATGCGCAGGCTCCGATCCCCAAGGAATTCGATACGATCCCCTTTGTCGATCTGGGTTCGGATCGTCCGCGGGAGCAGGTGGTGATCGAGGTGGATCTCGAGAATGAGCTGGTGGTGGGCGGGACCAGCGATCTGCAGCGCGAGAAATGGTTTCGCATGCATCAGAGCCCCGGGGAGGTCGATCCCTCGCTGGAGAGGTGGGCCTTGGAGCGAAATTTTTCAGCAGGAAGGTCGGCGTTCAAGTTCAACCCGGCGATCACCAGAGGCTGGGGAAACATGAAGACCCTGAAGGAAAGGGAGGATCGGCCCGGAGCGGCGGACTTGGAATTCTTTGCGACCTACGATTCGGGGAAAAATCTGAGAGAAGGGCTGGCTGAGTTTCACAGGGATGGCTATGCGATGACCTTCAATGACTGGCCGGAATTCATGTCGGTTCCGCTGGTCGGACGAGGCACTCCTCTGGTCGAGCGGTTCGACGAGGCGGCTGAACTTGCCGCGGCTTACGTGGAGGACCAGATCAGAGACGCCGGGACCACGGCGACTTGGTGGGAAGTCAAGAATGAGAGCAGCGTGAAGTCCGAGTGGGCCCATCACTTCGAGCAGGGCAAGGATGGATGGGGGCTCCTGGCTGATTTTCATAATCGCATGGCCGATGCGATCCATGCGCGTGCGCCGGGAACGAAGGTGGGCGGGCCATCCTCGGCCTACATGCAGGTGCAGGTGAAGGATTTTTCGATCTATCAAAGTCAGGCGCGCTTTATCGAGGAAACGAAGGGGCATCTGGATTTTTTCTCCCATCATTTCTACGAAAATGCGGGGATGCTCGGCGCGCATGAGCGACGGGGAAATGGTTACTCCAATTATCTGCTGGGGAGATACGAAGCGATTCTGGACATGCTTCGGGCGCAGATGCACAAGGTCGACAACGTCCTGCCCATTTTGATCACGGAGGCGGGTTCATTGCAGAATGGGCGGAATCCCTCGAGCAACTGGCTGCGCCTTCTCGCCTGGAATGCGTTCCTGAACAAATCCATGCAGCGGCCGGATCAGATCGATCTTTTCGTGCCGTTCATCTTCTTGGAGATGCATTGGAATCCCATCAGTGGTGATGCGGCCTTCACTCCGAAGGCGGGCGTGAAGCGTGCTCGCAAACTGGAGGATTTTGAACCGACCAAGACCGCAAAGTATTTTGAGCTCTGGCGTGATTTTGATGGCGTGCGGTTGCCCGTGAGTTTCGAGCGGGACTGGCTTGACGTCACCGCCATCCACGATGGCAACCGGATCTCACTGGCCGTTACCAACATGGGAGGTCGACAGATTGCGCTGGATCTTTCGGGGTTGGCGGAGAAGTCGGGGGCCACAGGCGCGTTGCAGACTCGTTTGAACTACCACAAGGGAGAGGTGGTCTTTGAGCCGGAGCATGCGGTGGAGGTCACTGCGATCCCAGTGGACGTGAATGAGACGACAGTGATTCGCCTGACCCTTCCCGAGCCGCTTGCGCCAGCGGGGAAGTTGCGGATGGAACGCTGGTATTCGCCGGAAACGGCGGTCAAGAGTACGGGGGGTGTGAGCTCGTTTAAGGTACAGGTTGGCAAGCCGCAGGCGGTGGCCTCGGCGAAGTTCGTACTCGGGCTGCATCGGGGTGGCGGGATGAGCGAGCCGGTGTCGGTCACGCTCAATGGAACACCGGTGCCGCTTCCCTTGGGAGATGCCGATGAGTTCAGCGAATTCTTTGCGCCGATTGGCGTGTCGGTGCCTGTCGACCTCTTGAAGAAGGAAAACGTAATCGAGATCCAAGCTCAGGCGGGAACGACGATGACGTCGGTCCAATTGGTGACGGTAAGCAAGTCGAAATGAGGGTCGTGCCGCGGGGCACGCGAGACTGAGTGACACCTGAGACAGGCCTCCATTCAGTCATGGCAAGCAGGTATCCGAGGCTCTCGGCCGCGAACCCGACTCGACCGACCTGCTCAAGCGCCATCCTTCGACGTCGAGATCACGCGGCTGCCACCCGCAAAGGAAAGCTATCCCTACCACCCATACAGTGCTCAATGGGAGTTCTATCAGATCCTCTCCGGCGAAGGTTTCATTCGCGATGATAAGGATGAGCTCACCCGGTCCGTAGCGGAGATGCCTTCCTCTTCCAAGCCGGTGAGGCTCACCAGTTGATGGCCGCCGAGGAGAGCGAACTCGTCCAATTGTGCGTGGCCGACAATCCCGTCGGCGAATCCTACCGCTACCCGAACAGCGACAAGTAGGGCACGCGGCACCCCGAGAGACAGTTCATGTGAGCCGAAGGTCTGCACTATTGGGACGGCGAGGATACTCCGTTCTCTCCTCCCGGATAGCGAAGACGACCTTTACGGCCTCGCCCCTTCTATGCTTTCTCATCATCTGAATCCGTGAGAAAGATCCCCCTCTCATGGCCCATGTTCGCTTTCTTCTTCCGGCTCTCGCTCTGCTCACTTCGCAGCTCCTCAGCGCCAAGCCGGACGAGCGCCCCCCGAACATCGTCTACCTCATGCTCGACGAGTGGGGCTATTTCGAATCGGGACACATGGGCAGCAAGGATCTGCTGACTCCCAACATCGACCGGTTCGCAAGCGAAGGTCTGCGCTTCACCAACGCCTACGCCGGGGCGCCGGTCTGCGGACCAACCCGCGCCGTCCTGCTCACCGGTCTGCACTCAGGGCACACCTCGATGCGGAGCAACAACGGCTACGCACCGATTCGCGCCGACGAGCCCACCCTCGGCTCGATGCTCCAGACGAAGGGCTACGCAACGGGCGGATTCGGCAAGTGGGGCATCGGCGGCCGAGGCACGTCCGGCGTGCCGGAGGAGCACGGTTTCGACGTCTTCTTCGGCTACTACGACCAAGTCCACGCCCATACCTACTACCCGCGATATCTGATCCGCAACAGCGAGGAGGTGCCCCTGCCCGGCAACGACGGGTTCTCCTTCTACGAGGGCGAGACCCATGCCCAGGACGTCATCTTCGAGGAGTCGCTGACATGGATCCGCAGCCACGGCGACCAGCCCTTCTTCGCCTACCTGCCATGGACTCCGCCTCACGGGCTCTGGGGTATCGACGCCGACGATCCCTCCTGGCAGCTGTTTAAGGACAAGCCGTGGACCGCCGGCCAGAAAACCGAACGCGACGCCCGGGTCTACGCCGCCTTCATGCACATGATGGACCGCCAGATCGGTGAGATTCTCGCGCTGCTTCAAGAAATGGAACTCGACGACAACACCGTCTTTTTTCTCTGTGGCGACAACGGCGGGCAGCCCTACTTCGCCACCAAGGAACGGCCCCACGGATTTTTCGGCCCGAACCTCGACCCCGCCACCGGCCTGCGATTCCGAGCCGGTAAGGGCTCGCTATACGAAGGCGGCCTCAAGGTCCCGTACTATGTCCGCTGGCCCGGGCGCATCGAACCGGGCACCGTCACCGACCATCTCTGCTACTATCCGGACGTCATGCCGACCCTCTCCGCGATCGCCGGAGCCGAGTGTCCTCCCACCGATGGACTCTCCTTTCTACCGACCCTCCTGGGCGAAGGCGACCAGAAGGCCCACGGTCATCTCTACTGGGAGTACGGGAAACAGACCGCGTTGCGCGAGGGAAAGTGGAAGCTCTACTCCTCCAAGCCGGGCGACTGGGAACTCTATGACCTATCCATCGACCTCGAGGAAAAGACCGACCTCGCCGCCTCGCGACCCGACTTGGTGAAGCGGCTCGCCGCCCTGGCCAAGGAATCCCACGAACCGCTCAAGCCGGGTGTCGTCCACGACCGCGAACTCATCGGCAAGGATCGCCTTGAAGCTCCCCACGAAAAGAACATCAAAGGGCGCCGGAAGGCGGAAGGCCCGCCTTAAACGACACTGCTGCAACCCCCAGAGTGGAGTGGCTACCGGATCACCCCCAGCCAGTCCTCGCCTTTCGCCGGGGCCTGAATCCGGACTTCGGCTCCGCCCGATACCTGACTCTCGGCGCCGCTCCATTCTCCGCTCCGCGGGTTGAACCAGCGGAGAACGAGATCACCGGCCGCGCCCGCAAGGTCAATCTCCCTCGACCCGCCCTCGGGCAGGTAGACGAGATAGACCTCACCCTCCTTCGCGAGGCAGTAAACCGAGTTGTCGTGCTTCTCGTTGCCGACGAGATCGTCGGCGGGTCGCATCTGCCAGAACGGAATCTTCTCGTCGCGAAAGAACTGCAGCGCAATGGCGCTCCAGCGGAAGGTCTGGTCGCGAGACCGCCAGTCTTCGCAGACGAGGTCGTTTTGCGGAAGCTTGTAGCCGAAGTAGTACTCCACGCCGGTGCCGCCGGCCATGAGCGTTCCCCAGAGGGCGTGCTTGCGGACGGTGTCGATGCTCGGGTTGTCGAAGTTGTCCGGCATGCCTGGGTACCCGGGGTCGGCGGGCGTGCCCTCGGATGCGTTGCCCGGCTCGTCGAAGGAGATGATCCAGGGGTTGCCTGCTTGCGCGGACCGGTTGCGCCATTTCACGACCTGATGATGACAGTCGGAGACGTTCGAGTTCTGGAGCGACGCCCCGTTCAGGTAGCGGGTTCCAGTCTCGTGCGCGAGCAAGGCTCCGTAGACTTTCTCCTGCTGATCGGGGTAGGAATGGATGACGAGCGCCCGACCTTTCTCCCCGTCGATCTGGGCGATGTATCTCGCCTGGTCCATCTGCTCCTCCGTCGTCTGCGTGTTCTCCTCGCCGAGGTTCCAGTTGAGGGCGAGACAGTGACCGTAGCGAGCGACGATCTCCTTCAGGTAGAGCTTCCTTTCCCGCCCGAGCTTCCCGCCGTCGAGGGCGCAGGGCACGGCCTGGTTCTCTTTGCCGCCTTTTTTGCGGAGGTCGTCGTTCTCGGTCTCCTGAAGCTTGAAGTGGAGGAACATGCCCCGAGCCGTGGCGTGATCGAAAACCCGACCCCACTGATCGAGCTTCGAGCAATCGTAGTGCAGCGTGTCACGCCGGCTCCGGAACGGCCAGACGTTGTCGCCGTCGCCACCGGCATTGTAGGTGAGGAAGGAGAAGGCGTTGCATCCGGTGCCAGCGAGGTAGTTGATCGCACCCACTAGTCCCTTGCCCTTGCCGCCCTGCCAGGTCGGGTCGCCCGGCTGCCAGTCCCTGACGTGCGGACCCCAGCTCTTGAGTGGTCCCCTCTGCGGGTTGTTTGTCACCGTCCCATCAAAATCCTTGAAGGCGAGCAGGGTCTCCGGCGCATCGGCACCGGCTTTGAGGAAGTACTCGTCACTGCCCTGGAAGCGCAGGTAGTGGCTGTCCTTGGGCCTCGTCAGAAAACCGTGAGCCCGCAGATCGCGACCCGTCTTGTCCGATTCAGCGACAGTGAAAGTGCCCTCGATCGAGCTGCCATTCTTCAGGTGGTAGGGGGCAAGCGGCTCGGCCCGATCCGGCACGCCCGCCTCCGGATCGAGAGCCGCGTCCGGCCCTTGGCTGAACTCGACGCGATAGGTCCATTCCCCCGGCGCATCAGGAACGAAATTCGCCCGCCAGCAGGTGCCCGACTCGGCCGAGGTCTCGCCCGCATTGCCATCCGCCGCGAAGTAGCCTCGAATGCGGTGCTGGGTTCCGCCGGGTGCTTGATTGGCAACCACCACTTCATAGCGGTAGTCGGTGAAGGGATTGGGCTTGTTGTCGCGCTCGTGGGCGAAGGGGCCGTCCAGATCGATGATGACCCGGTGCCAAGTCTTCCGTTCCCCCGAGATCGTCACAGCCCCGTCTCCGTGCGGCCTGCGGTCGCCAAAAAGCTCGCCCTCGAACTCGGGCTCTTCAGGGTCGGTCAACGAAGCAGCCCTCTGGCCACACGCGGGGAAGGCGACAAGGAAAAGGACAGCGGAAGCGAGAGCGGTGCGACACCTCATAGCGACCAGCGTAGGTGACTGGCACAGGCGAAGGCAAGGGCAGAGCGTGATCGTGGGCACTAGAGGATTGACATTTTGGCCATGCTAGGAAAGAACGGTATCAATGTTGGATGACTTGGCGGGAGAAGTCGCGCTGAGCTCCGCACACCACACCGACCCATGAAGAATCGCATCGCATTGGCAACCATCACCGCTTTCACCGTAGCGCCGGCCTTCGCCGCCTCTCTCACCCTTGGACCGCGTACGCTGGTTTCCACCAACAATGCGAACTTCAACCTTTCAGTCTTCCCCGGTAGCGCGGGCTACGATGACAGCGGCAACGGGCCGGCCACTCTGACAAACGTTTTCGGTGACGGCACGGTCTTGGACTACAACTTCGTTGGCAATGCGGGAAGCGGTAGTGCGCTCACCACCTACGCAAGTGGCGGCGCCGGGCGGACACCCACTCCGGTGGCCGCAGGCACCCCTCCGCTGACCAATGGCAACGGCGAAGACTGGGTGAACGTATGGACGGTCACCGACCCGATGGGCTTCACTACCGTCAAGGACCACAACCCAACGGGAGTGGCGGGCGCTGCCAACACCTTTGCCCGGGTAGCCGAACTCAACGGCACCGTCGACGTCAGTGGTCTCGCTACCGGCCAGGTCTATTTCCCCCACGGCACCTTTCTCAATCAGTGGTCACTGACCTTGACCATGACGGGCCCGGGCCAGACGCCCCTCGTGGCTGCCGATGCCCAGACCGCCAACGGACCAGCCATCAACTTCGGCTGGATCACCGAGTTCAACTTCGACACCATGGATGGCCTCTACGACACGATCAGCTATGTCTACGACCATGGCGATCGAGATGCTTCGCCCGGTTCCCGCGCCCGCTTCATGGGGGTCATTCTTGATGGTGCACCCATTCCTGAGCCTTCACGTGCGATTCTTCTCAGCCTGGGCATGGGTTTGATTCTGCTGCGGCGAAATCGCCGTTCGTAGCGCGAACCGGACCTCTGCTCTCCTGCAGCGGGAAAGCGGAACGACTCTGCTTCTGGTCTATCGCCGCGCATTCAGCCGGAACAAATGCACGAATCCTGATGGACCCTCTGGCCTGGCTTGAGGATGAAGCAGCAGACTTTCGACCCATCGCCCGCAACGAGGCCTAAGCGGTGGCGGATGATGCTCCGAAAGCCCACTGCCATATTGCGACTGTCTGACTGATTCCGAGAGGTTTCTGCAAGATCGAGGTTCCCGGGAGCGAATCTGCTGCATCCTCTCTGCCGTTCATGACCGCTCCGATCCGACTTCTCTTCCTACTCCTCGTCCCCTGCCTGACCACCGTTGCTGGCGCGGTCGAACGGCCCAACCTGATGGTCTTCCTCATCGACGACATGGGTGTGATGGACACCTCGGTTCCCTTCCTCACCGGACCCGATGGCGAGCCGCAGAAGCACCCGCTCAATGAATGGTACCGGACCCCGTCCATGGAGCGGCTCGCGGCTCAGGGCATCCGCTTCAACCAGTTCTACGCGATGAGTGTCTGCTCGCCGACGCGCATCTCCATCCTGACCGGGCAAAACGCAGCAAGACACGGAGCCACCAACTGGATTCGTCCCAGCGGCAATAACAGAGGCGAGTTCGGTCCTCCGAACTGGGATTGGGAAGGCCTCGCCAAGGGCGACTTCACCTTGCCGGGGATCCTCAGCCAGGCCGGCTACCGCACCATCCATGTCGGCAAGGCGCACTTCGGACCTGACGACCACGAGGGCTCCGAACCTCTCAACCTCGGCTTCCAGCATAACGTCGGCGGCGCCTCGTTCGGAGCGCCAGGCAGCTACTACGGCAAGGACAATTACGGCTGGGGCACCAAGCGCGAGAGCCACGCCGTGCCCCACCTCGAGGCCTACCACGGCACTGACGTCTATCTCTCCGAGGCGCTGACCATCGAGGCGAAGAAGCAGGTCGATGCCAGCGTCAGGGAAGGGAAGCCGTTCTTCCTGCACTTCGCTCACTATGCGGTGCACAGTCCGTTTCAGTCCGATCCCCGATTCGCCGGGAACTACGCTGACTCGGACAAGCCGGGCAGTGCGAAGGCCTTTGCCACCATGGTCGAGGGAATGGACAAGTCCCTTGGCGACATGATCGATCATCTGGAGGCAGCAGGCGTCGCGGAAAAGACGCTGATCATCTTTCTCGGGGACAACGGCACCGATGCGCCTCTGGGTCACCAGCACGAGGTCGCCTGTGCCGCGCCTCTCCGAGGCAAGAAGGGCTCGCACTACGAAGGCGGCATGCGTGTTCCCTTTATCGCGGCCTGGGCCAGGCCGTCGACCGACGAGACCATGCAAAAGAACCTCCCCATTCCCGCCGGCGCGGTTCAATCGCAGGTCGCCAACGTGTGCGACCTGCTGCCGACACTGGTCGAACTGGCAGGCGCTCGGCTTCCTGCGGGCCACGTGGTGGACGGGTTGCCGCTTCAGACCCTGCTCGAGGGCAAGGCCGATCCGACTCGCCCCGAGCAGTTTCTCATGCACTACCCGCATGGTCCGCACCGGAGCAGTTACTTCACCGTCTGGCGGAACGGCGAGTGGAAGGTGATCTACCATGCCGTGCCGAAAGCGAAGGCCACGGGCAACCGCTCCCAGTCCGGCGGCGCGGCTCATCAGCTGTTTCACCTCGCCACCGATCCCCACGAACAGGGCGATCTTGCCGGCAAGAAGCCGGAGGTCCTCGAGCGGATGATGAAGGAGCTCGCCGCCCAACTGGAGAAGCACGGCGCTCTGCATCCCGTGTCGAAGAACGGCGAGGCGATCAAGCCCTAAACCGCTCTCAGACCAGGGCAGGTGCAGCGGGATTCCTTGGGACGCATGCAACCGAGCCAGAGAAATTCCCAGACAGACCAGTCCCGAGGACGTCGCAAAGCCCCGAATTCAGAAGAGATGTCTACGAGCCGCCGCCCAGTACGAAATCCATAAGCCCGAGCAAAACGCCTTCGGCGACTGGGCTCCCATCAGTATCGGCGCTCATTACTGTCTACTCGCCGCCTACCGCCCCGCGAACG